>Ga0307517_10002091_pt1 | contig 32522 bp, 38 predicted proteins | sample 23_EM_MG_FD_194515 | JGI IMG/M metagenome (GOLD analysis project Ga0307517, IMG submission 194515) | Populus trichocarpa ectomycorrhiza microbial communities from riparian zone in the Pacific Northwest, United States - 23_EM | ecosystem: Host-associated > Plants > Roots > Unclassified | place... | reverse complement strand
TGCTAACCGATCGCATTCTGCGTGCTAGGGAATCCAGAGACGAGCTTCTAAAGGTTGTAAAGAACCTTGATCGACTCAGCGACATGCTTTGCGCTGTTATAGATCTTGCAGAACTGGTTCGGAATGCCCATCCCGATCGTACGTGGATAGACGCTGCAAATCAGGCATATGAGACACTTTGCGAATTCATGAATGTTCTGAACACACATGTTGGTCTGTACGAGGTATGTCAGGTATTAAAATTACCTCGTCTTCTTTCCTAAATGTTGTTTTTAGGTTTTGAAAGCTGTGCTATCGGACCCCTCCATCGTGAAAACTCTCAGCGAAGAAGCATACCAAACTGCTATGATATTCTGGCGTGACTTCGAGAAATCAGGTATCAATCTTCCTCCAGCAGAGCGTCAAAAATTCGTTTCTCTATCCTCTGATATTTTGGTCCTTGGTCGCCAATTTCTAGAAGGAACGAACGCTCCTCGGCCTCCAGCCTCAATCAAATCCTCCGAGCTCAAAGGCCTTAAAGACAAAGGCATGGGCGTAAAAATGTCGCTTCAAGCACGATTTACGGGTCGTGATCTCCTTGTCTATCCAGGGTCTCTGCAAGCGCAAATGATCATGCGGTCGGCGCCCGAAGAAGAACCTCGCAAACGCGTTTATATCGCAGCTAATTCGAGTACTCCTGGACAAATAAGGGTACTGGAAACTCTCCTGCAAAAACGCGCCGAGCTTGCCCGCCTTGTTGGCAAAGAAAGCTATGCTCATATGACATTAAGTGATAAGATGGCAAAGACGCCAGGTATGCGGCTTTGAACCGAGTTTGACTTTCCTGTTGACTTGACCTACAGATAATGTTAACAATTTTCTTGATGCCCTGATGAAACATACGCGACCTTTCGCACGTCGCGCGCTCCATACGCTCAGTCAGAGAAAGAAAGCTCAACACAGTCTATCCTCACTTCCCATTGTCCAGGCATGGGATAGAGACTTCTATTGCCCCCCTGAACCACCTGCCCCGCCTATACCGCTACCTCCTCTTACTCTTGGCACCGTATTTATGGGTCTCTCTCGTCTGTTTCAACATCTTTATGGTATTTCTCTCCGTCCAGCTGACTGTGCACCAGGCGAAGTCTGGCATGGCGACGTACACAAACTAGAAGTTGTTGACCAGGATAAAGGCATCATTGGTTGGATCTATGCTGACTTATTTGCGCGGAGTGGGAAGGCGAGCGGAGCAGCCCATTATACAGTTCGATGTTCCCGACGTACTGATGATGATGACGAGGCCAGAGATGGGATGGTCCCAGGAATGGAACTGCGAATACGGGAATCTGAGGCGTTTGAAGCCACGAAAAGACACCGACTCCCGAACCAAGACGGAATATATCAGCTCCCTTTGGTCGTTCTCCTCTGCGAGTTTTCCCTACCGTCAATTTCTCGTGGTGCGACAATACTGGATTGGCATGAAGTTTTGACTCTGTTTCACGAGATGGGCCACGCAATGCATTGTGAGCATCCCCCATTTTTTTCGGAATTTTGCAATCGAGACAATGTTTCAGCAATGATTGGCCGGACAGAATTCCAGAACGTCGCGGGAACACGATGTGCTACTGACTTTGTCGAATTGCCATCTACCCTTATGGAACACTTTCTTCGGTCTCCGACTGTGCTGTCTCTCTTTGATATAGAAGGTTCGTCAAGCATGCGACAAGTTGGGAACCAGCATAACGATCCGTGTCGCGCCATTGATACTCACTCCCAAATCCTACTCGCTTGCATTGACCAAGCCTACCATTCGGCTGCTGTTCTACACCAGTCCTTCGATTCGACTTTCGCCCTCTCCGAATTGTATGATGCCCGAAGCCTAATACCTTATGTTCCTGGCACAACATTCCAGACGCAATTTGGGCATTTATTCGGTTATGGCGCCACTTATTATTCTTACCTCTTTGATAGAGCTATCGCATCACAGTTGTGGCAGAAAGTATTCTGCCCCAATCCTCTTGATCGGGGAAACGGTGAAAAATATAAGGGTGAACTGCTTTGTTTTGGTGGGGCGAAAGACCCGTGGATAATGGTGAGCAACATGCTGAATTTTCCAGAGTTGGGAAAAGGAGATTCGATGGCTATGCGAGAGGTCGGGCAGTGGAAAATTGAAATAGGATGATGGTCAGGTAGACATTAATGTTGTTGGATACATGAAGTACATTTCACAAGTTGCAGTCGTTCAAGGTATGGAAAAATGGTGAATCGCGTAAATAATGCAAGTCAGTAAAATTCTAATAGCACTCTGTCTCTAGATGTCGTAAATCCTGCAGCGACATTGACTTTGGTGTTTGCACCTTTAAACTATCATCTCCGTAGACCGAAGAGTATGAGAGACTACAATCAGCAAAGATGGATGTCCTGAAAGTGTCCAGGCAATGAGCTGTGTTTGAATTATAACCTGGATAGGACAACCAGTCGAAGGTGGGTTGAGGGATACGAGGAACTAATTGAAGAAATGGAGATGAGAAAACGTCGTCGCCATCAGGAAGAACAGGGATGTCGAGAATGGGGTTCAGTGTGGACAAATCATTGCCTGGAAATTCCCATAATTGCCATCAGTAAGCAAGAATTTCAAGGAGAAGAAGGTTCTTACCTTGAAGATCAGCGATAAATAAATCGAGGTCAGTTGATACCGCTGGATCACGGAGCAAAACTATCAAATGGGAAAAGGTGAGAGTCACTACATAACACATCTGACAAAATGGGAAGAACTCACAACCGTAAGGATCCTCTGTCAAGCGATTCGAAACGTAATGTCCAGGACCAAAGTCATATTCAAATACCGATATTTCCACATTGCTGTTATCAATAGCTTCAACAGCGACCGGACCAGGAATTGCAGTGGAAAATGTTGGGGGACTGGTGATCAGCGATTGAAAAAGGTGATCGGAATGTGGTGATTCGATAGTTGCAGAGTGACGGTTGTGACTATCAGCGGTATGAAGGCGTTTCATGTCGGGTTGACCGTCGAAATCTGAGTCAGAAACGCAGCGTTTGCGCTTGCTGGACAATTTATCATAAGATTCATTTCTTATATTCGATTCGTCGACGGAAGCTAAATCCGAGAGATCCGATGACGATGGCGCCGGAGAAGGTAGACTAGCCACAGCCAGTTCCATCGGTATCGATGACCTGCAAAAAATCATTCAACATCTGCATTATGGAATCGAGGACAGTTTACCTGGCAAGCTTTCGAGGAGGCATGTCAGATTCGCTCTCAGAACAAAGGGAATCTTCGGAAAGGCGGCGTTTATGGGTCGGAGCACTTACAGTAGATGGCAAAGCTGTAGTCCACGAGTGTGGAGACGATGCCGGTGAAGGGTATTGCAAAGTTGCTTTGGAGGACATGGAAGGTAAAGCTGCTGCACGACGACTAGTCCGCGACTTGGTATGGGTAGAGTCCAGGCCTGCAAGGAGTTCGGCAGAGTACAAGTTTTCAGCGGTTGCAAGTACAGAAGCGAAGCAGGGATTGTAGCGAAGTAGTTCAACATTGACAGGGCCGGATGCAGGCTTGAAAAATTGAGTGGCAGCTTTGACGATGAAATCCTTTCTGTTTGCAAATGATCTTCTTCGCAGGTCATTCCACCCAATGCGCTTTCTTGTATCTGCGAACCAGTTTTCAATATCCTTTGGGGTCGAATGTGCTTCTTTGGCGATTCTTTGTCTCGTCGCCTTACAGGGGTAGGGATTGTGTAAATTCTTCATGAGCCATCCGTGACATGATTTCACATAAGGGGGAAGTGAGTGCTGGGACGAGACTACAACAAATTTTAAACATCAGCAATGGATGGTAAGGAAAGACGAACCTTTCGAGCTTGTTGACTTGCCAACACCAACGGAATCTTCGATAAGGAGTCTCTTAAAGATTCGCGTTACCTCGTCCTCGGTATCACGGACAATCTGACTGGCAACGTCGCCAAGTTGCAGAAAACTTGAAGCCACGGTCCCTACTATGTCTGCGAGGCTGTGAACCATTTCCAGTGTCGCAGGCGTCAACTGGTGCTGGTGAGATCCAACAAGGCATTCCAAATTGGACCAAGTAGTAAGGAAGGAATCCAGGGATTTGCCTTCCTCCAAGGACAGAAAGAAAGATTTGTATACATCCCGTGAAATTCGGTGGATATCGTCGTCGATGGAAAGCGTCATGATGTAGGAGAATGTAGAGTCTGTCAGTCTGAGGCCTGTGCACACAAGGAAATCCACTTCAAACTCCGCATTGTCTTCTTAACGTCACGTGGCCAGCAACAATGGTGTCTGATTCTCGGCTGAGGGCTTCTGTCTTCAAAGCTCCCTTACAATGGCGCCTCCGTCGTATATCTCGAATTTACAAAATATCCGCGATTCGGCTCGCGAAACGCTTGCATTTATCAAGCAACGTTATCCCCATCTCCGGAAACACATTACCTCTCCTTGTGCCGCCCCTCCTTCTACACCTGCTTTGCGACTTCCGTTTCCTGATGAGCTGACAGACATTCTGAACTCCATGACAGTAGAGCAAGATACACGGCGTCTTCTATCTAACCGCCTTCACGATTGGCACCACTCTATTCAAGAACTACAAGCTAAAAAGTTTGAGCAAGCTTGTTGTGACTTGACTTGGCTGTCCCGAGATCGTCTCCCATACGCCATGGAGAATTTGCGCCTCACGTATGAAAGATTGTACATGAAACAAATTGTTCCAAAGGTGCTGTCAGACCTTCTTTCTATGAAAGCTCGCTTTTCGCAAAATGGACAACCCTCTTTGGGTTGCATAAAAACCCCTTTCAACACGGTTAGCAGTTTTTCGTTCTGGTAGTGATCATATTTAACTTGTGTTACAGACGTTTATTCCTCTCTTGGAAGATTTTTTTTCCTCAAACCCTTATCCAGACGCCCAAGAACGGGAATATCTTGCTCGCAAGTCCAAGATGACTACTCGACAAATCGAAGTTTGGGTAGGCTTCTCCTATTACAATCGACTTTTCATCTCTTATTCTACTCTTCGTAGTTTCAGAACCATCGCAGGCGTGCAAAACAGGACGGACGCCCGATCTTGCGAAAATGTTCTCGATCATTGTCCACCCAGGCGGTCTCGTCAAATGAGGATGAAAGTTACAGCTCGACAGATGAGAGTTCTTGTGAAAAACCTGTGAGAAATGAGCTGCCATATTTATTATTTTAGCTTTATTTATGCAATTATTAGGAGACGTCGTTGATTTTGAACCTTGATTCATCTTTCAGCCGTCCGCTGCACGCATTTCCGACGACATATCCACCTGTCGGAGTTCCCGATCCATTCCCCCGTGACAATGGTAGATTCAAATTCCCTCCTCTGGTATGGGATCGTAAGCCTGCTGCCACTGTCGCAGCTTCACATCAAGTGGTTGATATGGACGAATTGAGCCAACTTTTTGCTTCGAAGCTGAATCTAAGAGGAAATTTTCATAATAGGAAACCTCGTAGATCGGCTTCGCATGAGCATGTCTGGTTTGCTTCCACTACTACAAAAGTTCCTCGTGCTCCACATTCTGCTCTTGTTCGACCCACCCCTTCACCCCACCTGGCGGCTTCCACCTCCCATGTATACCTACCTAGCGCCACGGTCTTATCGCCTTCTCCAGTAGTATTTGGTTCGACCTCTCCTCCTGGCCGGCCCACGAAATCGCGGGGCATTCAGGGTCGATGGCCTTCTCAGCTCTCTTCTTTCGACAACGCGTCCACATGTACTCCTCATTCAACACCCTACGAAATTCCTATTCCCTCTCGCTGTTCTCGAAGCAGTTCATCGTCGAGCGATTCCTCGGTCGCCCCAGAAACCCCACCTCTCTCTCCCCATATTGAGCATCAATTCCATGTCCTCGACTTCCATCTTCTAGATCAGTTCTGTGATCTTCCAAACCAATGGGAGAAGAATTTTTTCATTCCAGCTCCTGTGGGTATCGTTGTATAGATTTGTGACATGCAATTACATCTCTGGAACGTATTCTGCATCTTTATATTTTTTATTTGATGTTTATGCTATAATTCCTCTGCCTATTTTATATGAGAGTTTGAAGAGCGGGAGATGGATTTCCGATATGCGATATGAGGTGCGGACCAACGTACATTCGAATTATCCAAGAGTTATTATTCACCAAGGGAACTAACAAATATCATTTTCATCAGAGAGTGATTATCGACGCACATTTCTTCGAATTCGGCTTGGTACGAATACAGGAAAGGCTAGATTCACAGGTCAGGTGTCTTTCTGAATCCACACAATTTCCCTTGGATTCGCATGGGCACAAGAACCCAAATCATATCAATTAGGCATGTTGTTTAACCAATTACTGCCCTTTGAAATTTACTTAGTAACCTGGTTTGTTGCATTTGAGTACTGCCAGCATGTGACAAGAGAGAAGTTACTCACAAATGAAAGAAGACCACCAAGACCCCCGGAATTACTTCCACCTACCTCCCAACTTGGATTTGAAGCATCCTTCGTCGCTAATGCCCCGTAGTTTGTCGAGGTCCTACTCGAAGTAGGCTCGTCATCAAGCAGTACTTCTGCGTCCCAACCCAGCTCGAGAAAGATTTTCTGATACCTCCATCTTCGTATGGCATCGTTACTTGATACTTCCATATACGGGTTTTTTTTACACTTCTTCCATACATAGCACCTGCTTGTAAATTATGCATTATTTTTTTTTTCCATGACTTGATTATAATTCCACAAGTGATCTGAGTCCCTAACCTGACAAGGGGGGGCATCCGAATTATTGTTTCTGTTCTCCTCCGGTTCGCAAATTTCCCGCAAGTTTACACAATTTGCTCTCTTTATGGGCAGTAGTATCACTCGTGTCAGTGCATATAATTTTTCGCCTCCGAGTAGGCTTTTGCAATTCGACCTGTGACCCAACTGTGACCCCTACCTACAGCTCCCTTGAAGTTATCCGGTTGTAGACGGTAACGTTACGGTCTCATTGCTTTGAGCAACAGAATTATGAAGTAGCCTTGTATGACAATGTGACGGTTTCCACTCAATTCTATCCCCACTGTAATATTCAATAGCGACTACTTGTGTCCTTGTCAAGTTGGCATATCCAGTGCACCCGCGTACACTTTATAAGTTATAACATATTTTATCAATTTAATAGGCATGTTCACATGGTCACTAACGACTCGGATACAAGGGAATTTACTTCAACTGATTCGTTGCATTTGAGTAGGACCAAAAAAGGGTTGGGCAATATCACTCACAAGTGAAAGGAGACTACCAAGACCTCCGGAATTACTTCCACCTACGGCTGGACTACCTCCCAACTTGGATTTGACAAGCAACTTCATAGCCGTCATCGCCGCGCCATTGACCGCATCTTGCTTATCGCCCTTTCCACCAGACTTGTCGAACATCTTCGTCGCCTCAGCCATCGCCATACCAATTAACTGACTTTGGAGATTCCCGCTTTCTTTCTTCGGCTGAGAAGATGAGCTCGTGAACTGCTTAAAAGCCTATAAAAGGGCTATGAATTAACACCAGATGAAAGGAGATTTGAACGAACCTGAAGGGCTGCCGCACTCCCAATAGCTTGAGCAGACAAACCAGAAGTGTCTTTCTTGTCGTAGACCTTCGTGTGGGCGTCAAGGACTTCCTTGTCGTTTAAATGGTCAGAATGCTCCCCCTAAAACCGAATCAGACACCATTCTGTTTGGCATGCAACCCTATCTTTCATGAATTACCTTGTTGGCTTTTAAGAAGCTCAAGGCCGAGGAGAACAAGTCAGAATCACCAGATCCATCATGATGCTCTTTCGCATTAAGGATGGCCGTTTGGTGATCAACTATTTTATCGATGAGATATCGTTCAATGACCATGTTTGATGATCTACTCACTTTCGTGTCCAGGGCTATCGCTTCCTTTTTTCGAGCCATCCTGACCAGAGTGGTCGGGTGAATTGTACTCGGTACCACCCGTCTTAGAGACATCGGCTAGGAAGTGATATTGATCATCGATCGTCAAGATCGATAGCTGAGAGCACTTACAATGGGATTCTGAGTAGCCCTTTAAATTCTTTGCGAGGTTCATGAAACTGTCCTATTTGGATGTTTCTAACGCCCACCATAGATTATTGTTGCTAGCTCACCATGATGCAGGTTTGAAGAAGAGATAAGGAAATCCTTCCAAAAATGGAAATCAATACGTGGACAAATTGAACAAAACAACTAACTATTCTTGGTACAATGGTTTTTCTTATCCGAGTGCTACTATGTAAAGAGTCGGAGATGGTACCCTATGATAATAGATGTTAACCTTCGACTCAACGATCTTCTGACAAGAACTGGGCCTTCAACTGCATCAGCACCGATGCCCACTTTGCACTTTGGCCTTTGTGTTTTCATTTCCAGAGTCAACGGCAACTTCAGCGGACTGCTTCACCTTTTCCAAATGCGACTTTGCTACAGATCGAGCCGTCTCGATGTGGGAGAGGGCAGCATCAGAAGTAGATTGTGCAGTTTCCTTGGCACTTTCAACATGCGGCTGAGCGGCGTCCGTCACAGCAGATATGGTCCCCTTCAGCTTGTCAGCCAGGGGCTCAGCAGTTGAGAGAGCTGTCGCATAAAGATCTGCTGCCGTATTCTTGACTTGGTCGATCAAGTGCGGAGCATCCTGACTCGTTGGAATGGGCTTTCCTCCAAGGGCGGCTGGGAGATAATTCTGGGAAAATCTTCAATACCTTTCGGTAGATTATGTTTAGAGACGAACCTGGGCAGTCTCAAGCGCACTGTTGGCCAACGACTTTGCTTGTTCGACGTAACCAGCACCGACAGCTTTGGCCTGCTCCACGTCCCGCTTGCCCTCAGAAACAGCGGCTTCAGTCGTCCTTGAAGCATCGGTTTTTAACTGGTTAACAGGTTCCCCGGTGAAACTGGACCCTAACGCCTACACAAATTCTAACACGACGGGTCACAGAGCAAAATACACCATACTTTAGCTACAGAAGCAGCCTGGTTCGCGGCATCCTTTGCTCTCACGTCCTCAGAAACATGCATTGCCTCTGCATTCCTTGTGGGATGTCATTGTCAATAAGGTTGTGAACAAGAATCGACAGTCGGACGTACTCCGTGGCTTCAGAGTTGAAATTATTATGCGACATTTGTGGCTTGACGAAAAGACGTAGAACGAGAAGGTCGTTATATATGGACCAACACACGCCTCCAAATACGTCATTGCCAATGACGTCAAAGCGCCGTAAAGATGGTGTACAAGACTATAGCCGGTACAAAAAAACACGTATATGTAAGGATGGTCCTTACCGTTCTTATACACCATATATAGCCCTGGGTAGCAGAAGAGGTATCTCTTCTGTTATCAGACCTTTTGGTGGATTGGTTCAGCGTGGGGCTTTGGACTTCCTTCCAGTATACATGCCAAATACATGCGTTACAACTAAAACATAAAACCAACACAACTTAGAAAGACGGAATGGATGAGCTGGGAATGGTGGGGGTATGGATCGAATGCTGTCTAGAAAATGCGGAGCAAGAAAAAGGGAGAGGCAACTCCTGTGAGGGACAATGGGGAAATAAAACCGATAATCATATGCATAAAGGCTTGAAATGAGAACAAAAGAGGAAACAACTATTGGCAACGTCCATGGGAGAAAACATTTCTTAACGAGCTTCATCATCAAAGGATCCCATCCTTAGAAACCTTGCTAGGACTTCTTCTGAGCCTTTTTTAAACAGTTCCACTCCCCGTGCAGGATCCCACACCCGCCCACCTTTCCTCACTGGTGGAAATAGAACGTGTGCATCAAGAGGGGACAATGGGCCATAGGACGACGCAGGCGACGCAAGGGATGAGTCATTCGATGTTTGGCGAGCAATGGATGAGGTGGACGACCTTAATGACGATGCCCGGCTCCGAATTGGCTGTGGTGGTGGCGGCATGGGAGTCGCTGTACCAGTTAACGTTGACGCACTTGACGTCCGCATTGAAGATTTAAACAAGGGAGGTGAAGAAGTTTCTGTTCTCAACGGAGGTGGCGAAATGAATTCCCTGACGGGCTTCATGGGCGATTGTAAAGGGGACGATATACTGGACGGTTTCTTCTTCATCGGAGGTTGCAGTGACACGACCCCGACCGTTGAGGAATTGTCATTGCCGATCGCGGAAGGCTTACTAGTCGTCATTGCAGGTGGCCAATGTCTTTTTCCCACCATGGGAGATTTCTTCGGATTCCTATCTGGTTTGACTGGAGGATCGACCTGAATACCTTGCTCTCGTGTTTCAATAGTTGTCTGCACACCTTGATCTTTATAACGTTTAGGCTTCTTCGCTGCCGGAGCGGCCAGGATGGAAGGCTTCAAACTTGCACTAGCGACAGACCCACTCCTTGAACGCGTCCTTACCTTTTCGCCCTCGCTGTCGTCTTCATCATCCCACTTCGTAGCTGACAGTGGTGCGGGCTCCCCTTCATCTTCCTCATCTGCATTATCCTCATCGTCCCCATCCCTACTACTCGCCTCGGACCGCTCATCTCGACTTTTTCTCCGCCCTTTCCGATAAATCTCCTCGTTGAATGCAGGAGCAAGAGGAGTAGGGAGCTGCGGTGGCTTCACAAGCCTCGTGGCGTATTTCTGAATCGCAGGATCACTATCCCATGCATTAACAAAATTCAAAGAGCTCGAGAAGCCGCGAAGAGGGGAGAGGGGCGAAATGCGGCTCGGCACTGTCGGTCCTCTCATTTCAGGTGTACTTGGGTTTGTGGTAGAGGTTTGACTTTGACTGGCAGGGCTGAGAAATAATGAGGGTGATGGGGCGTCCGAATCTGGGAAGACGCGTCCAGGTAATGGCCGGGGATTCTCCTCCCAAGGGAAGATGCTTTTCCTCACTTTATTTCGGTCCGGACTTGGTGTAGTGTGATTTTCGCCGGTGACATTACGATAGTGTCCCTGCTTCAACAAAGACGCGGGAATAGCCGGCGTGGGTGGGGGCTCAAAAAGCCGACTCGAATCCGGCGAAGAGGCTCCGGGATCGTTCTGTCTAGAAGGTGTCTGATCCCAGACATTGGCGAAATAAGTGTCTGATGGAAAAGCATTCGGAGGTGCGTCGCTCGGGGGTGGTTCCAGGGCAGGATTCCATGACAACAATGGAGGAGATATCGTTCGCTGAGGAACTAGATTTTGAGCAGGTGTGTCATGATCTGACTGGAATAAAGACGGCTTATCCCCTTGGTATCGCGGGAAATGTCCGTTGTGGTATTGAGTCTTATCTCCCGTTTTTTCCTCAGCTACTTGCGAATGATGACCATGCGAATGGTGGTGGTGGTGGTGATACCCGCCAGCAGAAGAAGGGCGCGACAGGAGACGAGCCGGTGAAATACCTTCAGGCTCGCTTTCACTGGCGTAGAAATCAGATGCCGTTCTTCCAAAGGCAAGTATTGGTGTCGGCGTGAAAGGAAGAGGGACGATGCCGATACGTGGACCACCCGGGACTTCACGTGGGTCTGGAGTCGACAATGTCTGCCATCTGCCATGCTCATCCAGTTGGATTTGACGAGCCAGAGGAGTCGAGAATGCTTCGTCATAGCTAAAAGATTCGGAAGGGAAACCATCCCAATCTTCTGACGGAATTTGGACTGATGGCAGGGGTGTCTGCCAATTGTGGGCTTCAAATTTCTCCTCTTCGTCTGCAACGGACTTCCTCGGACGCATCAAATCAATGCGGCCTTCGAGCGGCATGCTCTGGTAGATGCCCTCGCCTGGATGAGTGGCAGGTCCAGAGGAACCAATCCCTGCGATGGTCAGGTGTCTTAGTTCTTCCAAATCATAGGATTTGGTTTGCTGGGATTGTGCGGGATGATCCCATGCAGGTGCGTAAGGTTTGACCTCGAAGTGCATTTGTGCCTCGAGAGTATTCGCGCGATAATGGTGATCATATACTTCAAACCAACGATCAACAAGCGACTCGTAGTCATATGCGCGCTGATGGGAAGAGTCAGAGGACTCGGTGTGAAGAGGGGCGAAAGGAGGGCGATTGGGAAGCGCATTCCATGGCTTATTGGGACCAATGAAATGCAGGGCGGAGATTTTGGAACCGTAGCGTTCATATGCAGGGGCGTACCTGTTTATGAGGGTTAGATATGTAGAGAGAGAAGAAATGCCTGGTACGTACGTGTACGCCGCTGTTGGGGTGGTATTATAGGTAAAGCTGAGTCTATTCCAATTCTCACCCCGCCATTCGTTGAGAAGGCCCTGATCACCTCCGTCCCACGAAGGTTTAGTCTTTATAAGCTCATAAAGCTCATTAAACTTGTCGTTGCCTGGAGATACGACAAGGACACCCGAATTGAATATATCTGGCCAGCCGACATCTGGGGCAGCCGAGAATTCATGGGGAATATTGAAAAGATGAGAGAGAGGTCTGATGGGCAGGACATCTGCATCAAGAAAGATAATTTTCTGAAACTGGGTGAGGCGAAAGATGTGTAACTTTGTAAGGACAGTGGTGAGGTCTGGTCGGCCTGTTGAAGGGTAAACGACGCGCATATATGCGTGTAAAGTAAAGACCGACCAAGTAAATCGAGGCCCTTTTGGTTATCCTGCTCTAAGATCTCGACGCCAACGACAAGATCATATTCTTTTCTAAGGCGTTTAATAGTGGTAATATCCAGGGATTCTGGGGTAACGATGCAGACGGTCGTGAAGTCGACCTCTGGTGGAGTTGGGGGGTTGGGGTGGATGTCCCTGAGAGCGGCGACCTGTGCGAGTGCACCCGGGAGGTAGCTATCTGAGGAAAGGAGGGTGACAAATGCGAATGGGCTTGTCATTCGCACGGCGGGCAACGGTGCTCGCGATGGTGAGCGTTGGGAACAGAAAGGACCCTATAAATTGATTTTAAAGAAGGATCGGAAAAGATGCCCGAACCTGATGGTCAACAGATGTCAACAGAGAAATAGCAAATATCTTAGGATTTTCGTTGACGTCACATATGATCTTTCGCTGCTACGCCTTTCGACGAGCGGCCCTCGGCCGACACGCGTGGCTCGTCGTCCCCGCTGCTGGTCTGGGTTGGCACTCCCAGCGACAGCCCCCCCCGTCTCACACATTGTTCCCAAAACGCCCACCTATCATCGTCTTCTCTCCATCTGAACACCGCTTATCGCTCATTGGTCGTGTCTGGGAATGCATCCTCACCGCAAAGCGTTTTATTTATCTTGTCTTTTTGTTCATGCCTGTCCTCGTCTCGTCCCCCATGCTCCTTGTGGGCAAGCCCCTGAAGTCACTCAGCGGCGACAGGTGGGGTGCAGTCTGGTGGTACGGTCTCCTTGTCTCTCGCATGCAGGCCGCTGGTCCAACATTCATCAAAGTAGGTAATCTAATCTACTCCACACATCTTATTCAAATTGTTATCAGCTGGCTCAATGGGCCGCTTCCAGGGCGGACCTCTTTCCTTCTTTGCTGTGTGAACGCCTCGGTTCTCTCCACTCTAGTGGAAAACCTCACGCTTTCATCCACACAAAAGCCGTTATACAATCCGTATTCCAACGACCGTTTGATCTTGTCTTCCAATCCTTTGATCCCCACCCCATTGGGACAGGTGCCATTGCCCAGGTAATCTGACTCTATCTCATCGTTCGTTCCAATCTAACTTCATTTTTCAGGTTTACAAGGCGGTCCTGAATAACGACCTCATCCCGCCTTCCTATCTTGGCCCTCGCAGAATCCGTAGATCCCCGGGGGGTTCTCTCGGTCCGGTTATTCTTCAGGATCCTCTTCCCTCTGTGCCGACGGCTGCAGTGGCAATCAAGGTTCTCCACCCAGATGTCCAAGCGTCTATTGACCGCGATCTCCGCATAATGCACTTTTTCGCCCGATGCGTCAATCTTCTCCCTGGAATGCAATGGCTTTCCCTTCCAGAAGAGGTTCAAGTCTTTGGTTCAATGATGCGCCAACAGCTCGACCTCCAAAACGAAGCGGACAATCTTGTCACCTTTGAGACCAACTTCGCTCCTAGAAAGGTTTCTGTAAGCTTTCCTAGACCACTCAAAGTTTGGTCAGGTAAAGATGTCCTCGTAGAGGAACACATCAACGCCCTTCCGTTAGAATTTTTCCTACGAAATGGGGGTGGTCCCTTTGATGAACACATCGCTACTATTGGTCTAGACGCCTTCCTCGTAAGTTCGTGCCGCCGATTGGCTGTCCCTCTCTTTGTCTTACACCTTCTCCAAAGCATATGCTTCTATTGGACAACTTTGTTCACGCCGACCTCCACCCAGGTAACATCATGATCAAATTCTCCAAACCTCCAACTACCCGCATGCTCCTCGAGAACATTTATTCCCACTTCTTCACCAAGAACCGCACTGACGAACATGGGCACCCCACGTCGTCGATGATCTCGGCGGACTATTCAGATTCGGACTCAATTGTCGGTCGTCTGCGTTTGGTAAAGGATATTCCCGATGAATGGCATGAAGAGTTAGGCTATCTGCATGAAAATGGGTATGTCCCAGAGGTTGTCTTCATTGATGCAGGACTCGTCACCTGTCTCGATGATAAGAACCGTCAAAACTTCCTTGATCTTTTCCGCGCAATCGCAGAATTTGATGGCTACAGAGCAGGACAGCTTATGATTGAGCGCAGCCGATCGCCTGAACTAGCCATCGACACGGAGACGTTTGCCTTGAAGATGCAGAACCTTGTGCTCAGTGTGAAACGGAAGACCTTTTCTCTCGGTCAAATCAAAATTTCGGACATCCTAACAGAGGTCCTCAAGAGGGTGCGAGAACACCACGTGAAAATGGAGGGCGACTTTATCAATACCGTTATTTCCATCCTGTTGTTGGAGGGAATTGGAAGGCGATTAGATCCCGACTTAGATTTATTCGCGAGTGCTCTGCCGATCCTCAGGAGGCTGGGTGGTCAGATGGCTATGACGAGTAGAGAGTTGCCTGTACCCTCGAGTGATTTCGGACTTATTTTTAAGGTGGGCCGCCTGGCTTGTTTGATTCACATAACTAACCGTATGCCTTTCAGTTTTGGTTTTGGTTGGAGGCAAGGTCTCTAATCACCTCGGCCATTGTCAACGCGGATGACTTGGTTAAATACGATTTGTGGGTGTAATCTTCCCTACACAGCAACAAGCTGACAGTCCCGATACAGATTAACGCCCTCGGTATGATTTTATTGGTACATCAGTTAATGACCGTTTGCATACATCACAAATATAATGACACACCTCTCACTCCTCCCACACAATTGTATTTTATTATTTATTTATTTTCGATTCCGTGATACGTCCACACGCGGAGTATGATGAGCATTGGACTGAATGTGCGCTCTCCACTCTCTCCATTAGGTCAGGGTTTAAGCGCTCTGGGAGATCTGTGCCTGATTGTCGAACTAATTCCAAGCGTCAAGCTCCGATAAGCATTATGATTCCAGATTTCGATCCGAAATCTGGATATGTTGACGATCCAATGAAACTAGAGATGTGCAGATTACAAGTATGAAGTATGATTACAGTCTTGATCCACATTGAGGGTGTCCAATCATCGAATCCTACTAAGCGTGATCCCAGCTGAAGGATACACCAAAGCCCCTTTATCCCAATAAAGAAGATCAACCGGCGCACCACGGCTATTCAAACCAGGGTCGATTGTCACCCAGTACGGGAAGCAACCAATGCCAGGCACCTTGTTGAGACCTGGGACTCCAAATGCCAATCTAAACTCGCCTACTCGTCCAGTGCTCCAAAGTGCGACCTGCGCTGGACCTGCCGCTCGTATACCCCTCACCAGCCCATTTTCGTGCACACTCTTCAATGCGTCCACTCCTTGCACAAAAAGTTTCTTGACAAACAATGTATTCTTACCCTTGTCCAGTGTGATTTCTGCTACAGCTGATCCATCTTCACTAGCCCATTGACCAACATACCGACGCTCGAGTTCTGTTTGGTAGATGCGATTCAGCGTGGGATGGAAGCGTTTCGTGACTTCAGTAAGTATAGCCGATGCGTCGAAGTTCCCCGTCAGGAGGACGATGATACCATAGGAATAATCTGGGAAAAGAGCAAATTGCGAGTGGTAACCGGGAAGATCTCCACCTAAAAAAGCGGTTATCGGCCTGCGAATACTAACAAAGGATCAAGAGACCTTTGGTGTAAGCTTTAAACTTATTATCGATGTTCATCACCTCCCAAGGCGCACCGACTTCTTGCTTTGTTGGCCCCCAAACATGCAGTGGTCGCAACCATTCACGTACAACACCCGCAGATACAACACCCCGTCTTGCACTAGGTGATAATAAAGATTGCATGAGAGCCTCCAAATCTTTCAAGGAACTATATTGTCCTCCAGCCGGATCATCGCCATCGAGCCACGTATCTGCCCATCCCGAATTGTCCTTCGGAACAGCGACCTGTTTTGCGACAGACGACACCGGAATGCGGAAAAAGCTGCCATCGAATCCAAGGGGCTTGAAAATGTCCCTGTTCACGAGGTCTTCATGGGTTTGTGGTTCCGAATCAGGGTGAGGGCTAGCGAGCTTGTTGGCTGCGATATTTGCAGCACCAAGCAAGGCCATTGCAGTATTGGAGTAAATCGGATAGGACCAAGGTAGATTGACGAGAGGATATTCAGCAACAGCCTTCAGGATGGAGGTTACATTGGGCATGTGAACTTTGGGAAGCTCAATGGGTCCACGGGGAGGCCATTCGGGGAGATTAAGAGGTGGATAGTCGCGTCCGATACCTGTTCACTAGATATGACGAGGAATCCATCAAAGGAGACGTGGCTCACCTGAAAGATGACTTGCTAGTTGACGTAATGTGACCGTCTCGGATTCGATGTTGGTGGTGTCGGCGGCACTGTTGAGGTACCCTGACCATCCATAAGACGGGGGAGTAAAATCAGGCAGATATTTGTCGACTGGATCGTCCCTGTACTTGGCGATTCAGCACTGAATTGGTACAAGTCGTTATTGTTTGCGTACCAATTTAGGACACCACGCTCTCTGAGTATCAAGGTCTCGAGGACGGTGAACATCTTCGAGATACTCGCAATTCGGTAGACTGAGTTCCCATCCACAGGTTTCTGGCCTTCTAGAGACTCATTGGCTCTCAGCACTCCATATCCCTTTTGAAATAATGGCCCGGCAGCAGTGACAACGGCGATAGACAAGCTGTCTATAGGTTTTTGAGCAACTGTCTTGGTAAGCCAGTCGTCCAAACCCTTAGTAGTCTTGACGATTTCCTCGTTACTCGGTCGGGGTGGGTGATACCCGAAAACATTTGGTTTGGGAGCCGGGCAGGTTGGAGGGTCCCACGGGAAAAAGTTCAAGTTCACGGAAGGAAATGTGGTTGCAGCAGGCGCAAAATAATGAATTGCGACCACCGTAAGACAAATGAAGGTCAAACCTGTCGCAAGACGTGTAGAAAGAGAACTCAGATGATACGCCGCCTTGCTTGTGATTGTGTTGCTCGGTTTTAAAGGAGTTTCAGCCAGACCCTTCTCCGAGGCATCCATGATGGTTCCAGCACATTTTTCGTCAACTGCAAGCACAATATCTTTCTTGTCCATTGGGATATGGACAGTTGGTTAGGCACCAAGGCAGCGTGGAGGAAGAGAGGGAAAGCTTTAAGAGATGAAGCAGCTCCAAACTGGGTCGGCCCGTTTCTTGGTAAGGCTGCGCAGCACTTGGTCTTGGGTTTTGCAGAATGGCCGAACAACCCCTAACTTTCAGTCGTAAGTTGGTTATTTCAAGTTGTTATCATGGCAGGACGGATGACTGACATCTACTCAGAGACTGTGCATGCTGTGGTAGAATTCAGTGCGCGAATTCAGTTCTGTTTGTACTAGAACTATCGACCTCAACATTATAAGTCGAAGTTGCAATTCATACAATTCTTTACGTTCGACAGGTTTATCCCGCCGAAATATTTGTCAGACGGAAGAAATATGACACTCCCGTTTTCCAATCGCGTCATCCTGCTCTCAATGAGTATATTTCTGGCGCGGTGAAGGCGGTAGGCGACGAGCTAGTGCACGTAGGTGCGACCTTTCTGATACATATGCCCGAATGAGAACTATTACAGGGGAAAGTCGACAAGGTTGTAATCGTATTAAAGGACAAGCAGGAAGTCTCTCTGGAGAGGTTTATTATTTCAACGGAGACCATGATACAAGTCGAAGGTTTTAACAAGGAAACTCCGTTCGTTGATGGTTCAATGGACAGACCAGTAATGCTCACTTAACTTTGCAGTGTCGAAGGGGCCATGACTCCTTCCTCCCTGGGCTTGCATTTCCGTTCGTTTCTCGTCAAACTCAACATGATCGAATCCCAAATTGGCCGAATGTACCTCAAAGGCACGTTCGTTCTGTAATGAATGGACCAGAATTAACGTGTGTTACAGACGATATATCTTTCGCTGTGGTCATCGAATTGAAAGACGATATTGCCCCAACACAGTCTAGCACCAAGGTATAACCATTTTCCTATGGGAAGGCAGCATTTCAACAATAGTTTGTATTAGGAACCTCCCCCCTGGATTCCGGCAGTCACCCAACACACCACATCGGGTACTGGTGAAAAAGCCGAATTGCACATGGTGCGGGCAGTGAATACTGGTATCATCAATGTAAGCTTGGTGCATACTGTCGAAGTGCTTTATTAATGACATTGAAGCTTTCTCTTGGAGTCCAGGAATCGTCTGAGAAAGTTGAAAGGCAACAAAAAAAGAAGTCTCAGGAGAAGAAAACCCCCTCGGTGAATGATGAGAACAAGCCTTCTTCAGAAATAGTATAATGCTGTTGTATTATGAGTACAAATATGTCGGAAGCACTAAACGTCCACTCGAATGCGTTGAATCACAGGTATAATTCTGTCCCACTCTTCCATTGCCTGCAAAAAGAGGTAAGTCACGGAGCAGGAGACGAAGGGCAGGAATAACACACTGCCTTGTAAAACTCAATTTGGCCATCTGCTAGGTTATTCAGCATTTCACTCATTTCGGCTTCTTTAGCATGTTGGAAGATGGTCTGCTCCTTCAGAGTTTCATCGCTGAATGCGTCTGATGTTTCATGCGCTGTCGTAACTGCATCTTGGAGCTGGCCATAACAGTCAAATTCCGGTCTGGAAGCTACGAAAGCAAATTCACTCACCTCCTTTATCTTTACATCCAATTTCTTCATCTTTTCGACACGACTACGGTCGTCGTCAAGGCCGCGTAAAGCGTCGACTCTGTCCTTAAGATATGCACCAAGGCCGAGGCCAGTACTCCCGGCGTGTCCACTGATGATAGCAGACAGTCTATCACGTTCAGCGGTTACGCCGGAGAGATAGTCCGATAACTCCTCAAAGTCCAGTTGTTTCTGATCCCTGAGTTTTAATACTGCTCTGTTTGCATGCGAATACGTGAGTAGGGAGTGGAGGTGCATCAGAAGTGGGTCGGTCGTTGTTTGTGTCTGTCATGGTATTAAGGGCCAAAAAGTCATATTATTTGAAAGAGACACGTACTGTGTGTCTAAGAAGTGCGGAAAACTCGAGGAGAGTGTTCGAAAAGTGGTTCAATGGATCTGTAATACCAGACTCAAGGAATCCAAGTCCTTGTACTGCAACGGCCAAATCGTGGTAGTCGGTAGTGAGATCTTCAGCAAATTCATAATTCCCGTCTCATTCAGCCTCAGATGATACAGATGACAAAGCATTACGGGTGTACTCACCGCTCGTTCGCCCTCTGATGCGACCGTAAAGACGATCTGCAACGATGAGGCCCTCTTCGAATTTATCGACGTTCTCTCGCATGGCTAAGAATCGTTCGTCTGGTTTACGTACACGAGAGAAGGCATTTAATAAAGTGTCTGAAATGTTGTCGATGAGCCCTGATGAATGTTCGTTCGTTGGGGGATGTGCCACATGTTGATGCATTTGTACTTGCTTTGTAGAAGTTATTAATGTCCAACCTCCTTCGTAATCTGAGTAAACTATAACATACCCATTCAGTTGATTCAAAGAAAGCGCGAACAAGCGTGCTTCGTTGGAGGGTAGGATGGCGAGAGATGCGTTCCAGAAAACGATGTAGCCTGGATATGAATGAGAAGGAAATAGGATGAGTATAAGTACTCGCGTTCTGCTCACTCTTGTCTTCGCCGTTCCATAAATTCTGGACTAAACCTGTCTCCAGTGATATATTCTGTCTTGGTGCTCAGTTTGTAACAGAATCATGGTTGGCATCATTACTCACCCATACGATGCTTGTCTGGTAAAGCTGGCACAACGCATGCCGGAAAATCTCGTGCTAAGTGTGTCCGTAGGAACACAAAGTCTTGAAACCGTCGTCGGGATGAAGGGTTGGGTATGGAGAATATCGGCAAATCGGTCTGGTAATAGTGGTAAGGTGCATGGGCCACAACTAAATTATTGTTGTTACCTTGGCTGAAACCAGGTAAGAGACATAGGCGTCCTTGGTGTCGGCCAATTCTTTTACAGGGTCTCTGACAGACGTTATAAGGTAGCCCTCCCATTTGGGTTGGTGTGGGTCTTCATTAGATTCTGAAGTGCTTTGTCTGAAACCTGGTCCTGTCGAGATAATGGCAACATCGTTATCGTAGTTAGACGCATTGGGGGTTTCCCAAGTCACGCTGTCAAATACATCTTCGTCGTCGCCGAGCATGTTCACAAAGCAAAGTGCACAGTAATGTGTGCTTGGAAGGAAACCGTCAGAATGATGGCCTGCAAAAGAAACAAGGATCAATAATACACTTCCCGGTTCACCACCAACTATGGCGGCACCTTTGGCGTGGTTGCAAAGGACGCCACTTGTCCTTTTCTTGTCTCTTTTTGTGGTCTTTTTGTCCTCTGTCGTAGCATTTGAAGGTCCTATATTGGATACAGGCGAGTTACACTCCCGACTCTCGAACAGACTCGGAATCTCATTCGCAGGGCAGACTACTCCCGTCAGATATGTAGTGGAATGTGGGGTGGATCATCGGCGTATATCAATGGTAATTGGACGCATGTCCACTATAGGTTAATACTAAATTCCGTTTCAGTTACCTTCGATAGCACTTCTCGAGGACAACTTGCTATGGTTATATATGAATGGAAGGACGCCAAATACCTCGGAAAGGTTCATCATTCAGATACGGATAATGAACTACCGGTAAGCTTTCAGCCGTCTGGTTTTATCTTTATACCAAATTAAGCGAGCAGAAAATATATGTCTGTACTGGAACTGCTGTTTCGCAGGGATACTGCACGCATGAACAACTTGGACACTTCATTGTCGACCTGCCAACCGGAAAATCTGCGAACGAAACTAGCTTCTGGTCCGCTCTCCTCCAACTGCCCGCATCCCAATCCCCAACGGCTCGGTCATTGGGATATCCCAGCAGTAGTAAAACACAGCACCTTTCCCGACAAACATCAGATATCCTTCTTTATAAAGAACCCATACATTACCCCGTAACGAAGACTGGCTTTTACTGTGTTGGTAAGGGAGTTTGTCTTCACTAAAGAACCACTCACTACATTCTTCTCTTTAGCTGCTATCCCTGTAACCGTCTCGCATCCCATAGGCACCCGGGCTGAAACAGATGTACCGTATCACCCTTCGTACAAAGGGACAGTACTTTTCCAGAATGTCTTCCATGGTCAACTGCCAGCCACTGATTACCCCAAAGTTAATGTATGTCTGATATTCGCTATTTCGAGCATCGATTCACTCTCCTTAGTTTTACTTCGTGATGTTTCTTGTTTACGTTGTCATTGGTGGCGTCTGGGCGTGGTTCTGCTTTCGCCATCTTCATGACCTCTTACCAATCCAAGTGAGTCACAAATCCAGCTTGCGGGATACTGCTAAACATACTTTAGTTTTACCTTTCGGGCCTTGTGGCCTTGTTGGTCATTGAAATGCTTGCTCATTGGGGTACGTGCAGTCATTTTTGACTGATTCTGAGAGTAATCCCAACAGTATATTATCGCTACCTCAACGCCCATGGAAAGGGTACTGGTTCAAGTGTCTTCCTTATCGTCGGTACGTTCACGCCTTCTTTCTATCTCACTTATTTACCAGTTTATCAGTATCAATTCTGGATGCGGGACGCAATTCCATGTCATTCTTCATGCTTCTCGTGGTTTCATTGGGCTTGAGCGTAGTCAGAGAATCTCTTGGTCGCGCAATGCTCAAGTGTCAAGCACTTGCGACAGCTCATTTTCTCTTCGGAAGTAGGTGATTTTTGTATATTGTTGCTTTCGTGATTGAGTGTTGGCTTCAGTACTATACTCCATCGGCATCGTCGAATTGGAATTGGAGTCTACATCAGCCCTCATATTGTTGATATTTATTATTCCGTTGGCCTTCACGCTCAGCGGATTCCTTTTGTGGATTATGTATTCCTTGAATGGTAAGCAAGCCAAAAGCCTAACAAATGCACATGTTTGACATCAGAATAGCGACCATCGCCCACCTGCGTGCACGGAAACAAAGATACAAGTTAAAAATGTTCGAGAGGCTCCATTATATTCTTCTATCCGTGGTCATGGTTATTGCGATTTTCTTCGTCATATCGTCTATGTCCTTCTCAGGAAGATTTGCTGAAGGTAGTGCATTTTTTCAGCTTCCTAGCTGGTGTCTGATGATACTCAAGATTATGCTGCAAATACTTGGCAAACGCGATGGTGGTTGCTGGATGGTTACCTGGCCCTTCTCTATCTTGCGGCCTTCTCGATCATTATATTCTTATGGCGCCCCAGCGAAAACAATAGAAGATAAGTTCGGCCTTCTTTGTGTATATCATTCTTGAGCCTTATCTTTTTCTTCTTTTTCTCTACATTGATGTTATCGGATGAAATCGCCCAAGATGAGGAAGATGCGGAAGACTACGATTTAGAAGCAATCCAAGATCGTACCCGATTACGGCAAGACGACGATGAGGATGATGCCGCAACTCTTGTTGGAGGAAGACAGGGACATGTGGTGGGGGTTTCTGGAGACGACGTCGTCTTCGAGATTGGAGATGAAGAAGAGGAGGATGAGGATGAATCAAAAAGGCGCAAAGCACAAAATCGACTTTCAGGTGAAAATCACCAAGGCACAGAAGTCGAGCGTCAAGCACTCGTGAGCTAGAATTCTCCAGGTTATTTAATGTGTAGATTACGATAGTAATACAATCGGTAAGGTATCTCCATACAAAGCTCCTAATCCCGTATTCGACCGGAGGACACAGTATACAATCGCGGGGCAATATTCATGCTTTGTAACTCCTAAAACAGATGATTAAATGAATTGTTCAGAGACAAGGTAAGACCAAATATACCTGGAAGAGCAGTTTAGCGGCATAAGGGATGTAGAGCTGCGAACATGCAGTCTTATTCTTGCATGCACGACATTCGAAGCTTTGCTTTTTGAGATTTGCAATAGCGGTCAAACCACATCTGCATCGAGAAAAATTGGATAGGAACCACGAGAACGAGGTGTCACTCACATGTCACAAACATGAAGGCGATACGCATCACTAGCTTCGAAAAGACGCTCTTTCAAGAACGCAGCAATACCATGCGAAATCATACAATCACGTTCCATCTCTCCAAAACGAAGACCACCATCGCGAGAGCGACCTTCAACAGGCTGTCGAGTGAGGATCTGTACGGGACCCCGGGCCCGCGAGTGGATTTTATCATCAACCATGTGCTTGAGACGCTGATAATATGTGGGTCCGAGGTAAATTTGGGCCTGGAGTTTCTTTCCAGTATGTCCATGGTACATGACTTCGAGTCCTCGGGACTGATAACCTTTTTGCCGCAGGAAGGTAGAAACAGACTCGACAGTCAGGTCGGTGAAGGGAGTCGCATCCCCTTCATTTCCAATAAGAGTAGCTACTTTGGAAAGAAGACATTCGATCAAGTGACCAATTGTCATACGCGAAGGAATAGCATGAGGGTTTATGATGATATCGGGGACAATGCCTTCCGCTGTGAAGGGCATATCTTCCTGTCGGTAGGTGATACCAATGGTACCCTTTTGACCATGACGAGAGGCAAATTTGTCACCGATCTGAGGAATACGGGTTGCCCGAACCCGGACCTTGACAAACTTCTGGCCTTCCGCATTCGTAGTAATCAGGACCTGATCTACGATACCACTTTCTGTGCTCTTCAAGGGCGTTGAGACGTCACGACGAGTGTGCGTTCTCGTCCGCTGGCCAAGCTCTTCGCTGTCCGGTGGAATAGGCGCCGTTTTGCCGATAATGATGTCTTCTCCACGAACACCAGTTCCAGGTGCAATGAAACCGTCGTTCTCAAGTTTGTCATAAGTCCCATGTTTCATGCGCAAAGTGGTTTCTCGAGTTGGTTTCTCGAACTCTTCCAATTGTTGGATGCCGCTTTTCTTCTCAAGGTCCATGTAACTGCGGTAGTATATACTCCGGAAAAGCCCACGATCGATTGAACTTTGGTTCATAATGACGGAATCTTCCTGATTATAACCGCTGTAACAAAGGATCGCAACAATCGCATTTTGCCCAGCTGGCAGTTCGCGGAATTTGAGATACTCCATAGAACGCGTCGTCGCCAATGGTTTTTGAGGATAATAAAGAATATTCGCCATGGTATCCATTCGAATCAAGAAGTTGGTGAGATAAATTCCCATAGCTTGCTTGCCCATGGCAGATTGGTAAGTATTTCGGGGGGACTGAAAGGGAATCAGAAATGTGGACAAGAGCTGAAGTGGCTAACCTACCTGGTTGTGGTCGGGGAAAGGGATTATACTGGCACAAATGCCAAGGATCATACTGGGGTGAATCTCACAATGTGTCCAAGTATGCGCATGGGTTCCTGCCTTCAAGCGAGCCGCTGGATCGAATTCTCCATCATTCGCATGCGGATCAAAACCTCTTTGTTGCAGTCGCGAATTCTCCAGGTCTTCAGGTGTCATCGAGATCATCACCGTCTCTTCCTCCTCTGCATCAAGCAGCTCAATGACACCACCCTTGACCATCTGCTCCCACTTATATTCATTCCCTTCGTCATCAACACCATTGTTGAGCCATCGAATATGCTTCTTCTGCAAAATGAGCTGTTGGTCCTCCACGATGAACAAAGGTCTGCAAACTCGACCTGCGTCCGTATACACCCTCATCTCTCTCTCTCGGATATCCCTAACCACAGAGACTTCAGTACTGATATCATCTCTCCTCCTCAACCTCTTCAACGTCTTCACAAGATTGGCAGCATCACGGTGCACTCCAATCCATACTCCATTTACAAACACCTTTGTAAATGTAGTCGACGAGTGAGCATTCTCCTCCAAGGATTCTAGACCCCACTCTTCTAAGAACTCAATTACCGGGCCAGAGAAAGATCCGACCGAGATACAAGCCATTAATGCCAAATTTTTGACCAGACCGCAGGCTTGACCTTCAGGGGTCTCTGCGGGACATACCATTCCCCAATGCGTATTGTGAAGTTGACGAGGTTTTGCAATCTTTCCTTCTCGACCAAGCGGAGTGTTGCAGCGGCGAAGATGAGATAATGTCGATGCGTAAGTATACCGATTGAGCACTTGAGAGACACCAGCCTTCGAGGACATAGACTTCTTTTGGTCACCCCAGTTACCTGTGGCAAGGGAGTACTTGAGACCATTCGTTATCGTTTGATGCTTGACAGCCAGGGCAAGATTAAACTCCTTATGTGACTCCACACACTGTACACTGCTTAATATAGACCCTAACGAGAGAAATAATCATCCAAGACACACCTTCTGCAAATACCGATACACATCTTTCGTCAACTTCCTGAAAAGCATTCGGAATAGATTCGCCAATAGTGGGCCGGCGAGATCAAGCCGTTTCTTCCCAAAGTGATCACGATCGTCTAACTCACGACGTTCAAGTGCAGCCAGTAAAAGTCGATGAATCATATATCCAAAGAAGTAGGCTTTCTTGGATTCCGACCCTTCGGACATCGAAATATGGGGTAACATCTCCTTCTGCAGAATCTCTTGCGCATATCTGATACGACGTTCCCTTGAAAGACCAGTCGTCGTTCCACGATTGCCAATGAAATCCAGGGCAACTTCACGGTCCTGGATGACGAAGCCGTCATCAATACACGGCTTGAGCATTTCAAGCATTTGAGTGTCTTGCACATCGTAACAAATGTGTTCCAAGATGTCCCGGTCTGAAATAACACCCAAAGCACGGAAAACGACCCAAATCGGAATGTCGACTTTAATGTAAGGAATAGTGGCTTTCATCACACTCCCGAGCTGTGTGATGTGATGTTTTAAAAAAGCTGGACAGCTTTAGACCCAACTTACCGATCGCTCCTGGTTCTTGTGGAGCATTTTAACCTGGAACTGACTAATAGTTTTTCCGCCCTTCTCAACTGCACTCCGAATTTCAGCCAGGAAACTGATGGGCGAGGGCTGAGCCTTCGCGAAGACATAAACGTGATTCGTTGCCATACGTTCCTGGGCAATAAGGACTTTCTCCGAACCGTTTATGATGAAGTAGCCTCCTGAGTCGTAAGGGCACTCATTCAAGTCGTACAAGTCTTGCTCTTGGAGATCCCGAAGGATACAAAACGTCGAGCGTAGCATGATGGGAACCTTTCTGGAGGTTAAATCAAATAAAAATTTCAGTGCAATAATCCACACCTTCCCAATCCAAACTTTTGTAGTGTCCTCGGGTGTTTCCTCATGCTCCTTCTCCCAAATGATTTCTCCTGCCACACCTTCAGGACCTTCCCTTCCAACCAGAACCCTCTTCGTCATTTCAATATACAAAGGTGCAGAGTATGTCAAATTCCGCAGCCTCGCCTCCTGAGGAAATACAGGTACAACTGATCCATCCGCCTCTGTAACCGTCGGCCGCGAGAGGTAGATTTGTTCAAATTTGATTTCATATCTTCGCGTCATGTCTGTGTCGTGTCCCGTGTGCTGATCCGCCTGGTCGAGAACAAGTTCAGCGTTCTCATCAACGAGTTCTTGCATCGTGTTTTGCACAAATTCATCGAAAGAATCTAGTTGTTGGCGGACGAGACCTTTTTGGTCAAAGAAACTGGAGATGACAGTCCAGCAGTCTTCTTGTGTGATTTCCTCGTAATCATCTACGTCGTCTTCTACACCGTATGTTGTTTCATATGGATCTTGAGTGGCATTGGGTTCTCCAAGCAAATTAAGCAGAAGCACGACGTGGTTATGAATAATCACTACCTTGGCTCATATCAACGAGGAAGTTGAGGGACTGAGGTCGTCGTTGATTGGCAACTTAGGTGCTGTGTGTGGTGTTGTTGAACAATTACTTGTAGCCTTACTAAGCACTGATTGTACACAATCGTGTTCTAGATTTCAGGAAGAGCAGCAATAAGTGTGTCCATCTTCGTTTCTGCGCTCTCTGCATATGAACCCTAATGATTTTAGCGGATCAGATCAAGTCAAAGTTAAGCGGCAAAGATGACTTTGGAATGGCACTCACACCAAATATCAACGTATGGTTCAAATAATGAAAGAGTTCATACAAATCCATCCTCAAGGCGTACTGATCGGCAGGTTCGGTTTTAGGTCGATATTCGTGGTAAGTCTTGAAGAAAGATTCAGGAAAACCACCAAAAATTCTCGCGATTGACAGGCTCAAAGTCTATCAGACTTTTTCGGAATTCGGGAAGAGAAGTGTACGCACTCGGCCTCGTTATGTCCGTAATACGAGGCGGGATCATATACGACTGGTCTGCCAGTCTTTCTGTCCACTCCAACATTTCCACTCTGCAGATACAACTTAGCAGAGGAGAGGACATTGGGACGATTTTGCATTACCCATAAGTCTCCATGAAGTATTACTGGTAGTATATTCAAGTTTCCTATGAAAATGTTTACTTCAAAGTAAACTGCCCCAAAAGCATAACTTACCAAGTAGTTTCGGAATAATTCTGCAGCATCAGGTCATTTACATAATGGTGAATGGTATGAATCTTGTAATGCTCACTCATTCTTGACTATCTCTCCTTTCCTACAAAGGTGCACATAGCGACCTTTGTGATGCAGCTGACGAAGCAAATCACCAATCCGAGAGCTGTAACATTGGTGCCAGGTCCTGAACATCCCGTTCTGGAGTCTGGTACGGCCACAGTAAGTTGGAACAGGGAAACCAAAGCCATCGGGGTTTGCCTGAGCGTGCATCTCAGTAGCAATGCGCTTAGCGAGATCATTTGCAGCTTTGACATTGGAGTGAAGAGAGGAGATGTCTTTGTATTCCGAAATAAAGTATGGAACACCTGCTTCGGTGATACCATGCACAAATATGCGGGGGGCGATGCCTGGTGCAACTTCGTTTATTGCGTTGAGAGAGCTGGTTTCACCAGTGTACTGCTCTACTTCAGACGGAGAGCCAGTTTTGGCAAAATATATTGCTCCTGACGAAGACTGGACTCGTGGTAGATGCGCCTCGAATGTCTCATTTGGCTCGATCTCGTACAATTTGTCGAGTAGGAGGTCGTCCATTTGAAAGAAGCGTTAAGTATCTGACGTCATTCCTTGACCTCCAAATTGCCTCAAAACGGACTTTCTTCGGGCATGAATGTAAATAATTTTCATTCACTCTTCATCTGATGTACGTCGGTAGAATCTCTTCCAAGCTGCTCATGGGCCCATCCGAATATTTTGATAAAACCGCTCGCAAAGACATATGATTGTGCGGCATATCTTGGTTGTCAGTAATAATGTTGTCCTGTTTCAATTGCTCGACCTTCACCAGAGCATGGGCAATAGAACGTAATGAGTGAGAATGTGTTAGTACGTACTTGTGCTCTTGTAATTGTGAACAGATTCATGGGGAGCTTCTCGAGAATGGCACCTTGAAATGTTCCAATTATGAACGGAAGAGATAGTATTGGCCTTTTGCGACCAGTGTATTTCAGGACAAGCTGCATTAACTGACGGTACGAATACGCTGGATAATCGTGGGATAAGCAAGAGACATTGAGATAAGAAATGCAAGCAACATCACGTACTCGTAGGACCACCAGCTTCGATGACTTTTCCAGAGAGATCGTCTAATACTTTTGGGTCACATCTCGAAAGTATTTCAACAAGTCGAGCAATGTCCTCGACGTAAACAGGCTGAAAACGAGAGTTTCCTCCCCCAAAAACTGGTAAGAAGGGTAAGACCCGGGATAATCGAGCAATCCGCTATCGGCATATGAGGCCATAGAGGGATTGAAAGCAAATTTAAATACCTACATTGAAGAAGTCATCTTCTGGTCCAAAGACCAGACTTGGGCGGACAATAATTGCGTCTGGCATGACCCCCCGAACTGCTTCTTCTCCCAGACCTTTCGTACGTGCATAGGCAATTTGGCTTTTGCTATCTGCACCAATTGCACTGAAATGGATGAGTTTAGCACCGTGTTCTTTGGCACAAAGAGCGACATTCTCTGCCCCTTTCCACTGCACTTTTTCGAAGTCCTCAGCTGACCCATGCATGATTCCAACAAGAGAAACCACGACATCTGCACCCAACAAGGCTGACCTCAAGCTTCCCCGATCAGTCACGTCAACAGGAACAGCTGGCGCAAACCTATCTCTGGGGATGCAACTGTCCGAAATCAAAGCCTCAAGGATCTTTTGAGGTTCCCGAGAAGATAATTGTATTTGTCGTGGAATAACATTACTCTGCACAATGTGTTTGGCGATATTCTTCCCTTCATGTGGCAGAGTCAGCTAAACAGAAGACGAGGACCACAAGCGTGTATTACCTAGAAAGCCTGCACCGCAGATTACGATTCTCGATGACATGAGTGTAAGCTCTTAAAAAAAGTACATGACGTCACGCGACTTCAATAGTCATCTGCATCACCAATGACAATCACATCTCCGTCACTTACACCCTGGCTCTGACTACGGTTCTTCTTCTTGGTTTGTCTGGGCTTTTCAGTCAAATTCAGAGTAGTATCTTGAATATTTTCAACTCCTGCCACAACTGCAGGTTGTGGTCGTTGCGGGGCACGAATTTCAGGAACAGGACCCGAAAAGTCTTTCCCAGTCATTCGAGACAGTGTAGGGATATCTAAACGAGACACAATGACGACACTCCACGATAACGCTGACGCATCTACACTTACCGACAGGTATTCTGTTATTCAGGCAAAAACTGATCCTGGCTGGATTTTTCTTGTCTTCCGCCTTGAATTTATTTTTACAGGCCTTTCTGTCCCTTCCCGGAAGGATGTACGCGATAAGTTCGTAATTTTCTCCAAATTGGGATAATGCCTAGGAAAATCTCAGCGAGAAGGAAGATCGTAAATCTAAAGTTTCTTACATCGTAGAAGAGCTCAGTTTCCTCTCCACTCCACCTAGAACCACGGAAGCGTTTTCCATATGTTGCAGAATTCACAAATTTAGTATGATCCGACTCGGTGACATGAGTCAAATTCTCTGTTCCTTGGTTTTCTGTGCGATCCACAATAAGCGAGTCTTCGTCAATTACCGTCTCTCCATTGGGGCCAATGCGGACCTGGACATTATACCGGCTTGTTGTCAGGTCTTGCGAATAATCAAACCCATTTCCAGAGTCGTCCTCAGCTGCTGCGGTTATCGAAGGTGGTGGGATAGCAGTGGATGTCGACGGCTGGTGCTCGTCAACCTGATTCGATTTCTCTGGTGAATCCTCAGCTTCATCATCTGGGTGTCCATATTTCTTGGCCTCCATTATAGCTTTCATGCGTGCCCTCTTCTCTCTATTCTTCAGCTTCCATGTAGCGTGATTATTGACTATTTCTGCGGCTTTGCTGCTTATCCGGCCTTGTCCAGTATCGGCACACAGCGCCGCCATAGTAATTGCCGTCGGGTCAATATCTTCTCCTGCCTCAGCATCTGAATCAAAGGGGGGTAGGGAAGGGGCACGACTCCGAGGACGAGGAGTTTTGCTTGACCTGGGCTCTGAAGGCGATCTTCGTCGTTCAGAGGTCCCCTCGGGGCGCTTGGATGTTCTGCGTCTTTTTGACTCTCTCTCATTCGCGTCACGACCATACTTTCGAGTCCTCTCGGTCGCTTCATGAATGGATGACTCTTCTCCCAATAGAGGTGAAGAGGGTGGGGTGATTGGAATAAATAGGGTTGGAAAATTAATGGAAGAGACTTCCGCTGTCCTCTGATTCTCGTTAGACATTCGCATCTGAGGTTCGGGGAAGGGAACTTCAGGTGGCGCGTGAATGGACGGGACTGTCCGCACATTGGTAGATGGATGCTGTATTACGACAGGAGGTGGTATACGGGATGATATTATGGTAGGAATAGTATTTGCTGCCGAAACAGTTGCCTGAGACTCGGATAAAGATGCAACATTATTTGTTGTTGGGGCAGCAAGCGATGGCGTCGTAACTGTTGGAGGTTGTTCTGGCCTCCGAGTCAAAGAAGATGGATTTCGGACAGTTGGTGACTCGGCAAAAAGTTCAGCAACCACGGACACTTGTCGAGAAGTGGATGGTGCGACAATACGCCCGCGCGATGCTACAATTGGTTTAAAAATTGTATTACCCTTTTCTGTTGGTTAACATTAGGAGTAATGCAGAAAGAATTCTCAGTATCACATACGAACTCGACTTGACATATTCAATAAATTAGAGTAGGAAGAGAAAGGTGCTCCCATCAACAGTACTAAACAAACGACTCGATATGTTCTCCCGTTCCTTCAGCTTTCGTCGCTGTTTCCATTCATCATGTTCGAAGTTAGTCTGGTTTTGGCGCCCTCGACAGCCATCTGTTCCTGCTCTGTATAAACTACGGAAAGAATCATGGCTAACTCCGACCATGATTCTAGTCGGAATCATGCCGGTTTTCACGTTTGCTCTTGGAACCTGGCAATTGCAACGTCTCAGATGGAAAATAAATCTCATTGACGAACTAGAAGAGAAGCTAGAGCTAGAACCTCTTACTCTACCTCCCAAAATCAAGTCCGGCGCATTGCTTTCTTCAGTATAATGTTAGATTGACGATCTTCTAGCCTTTCAGTGATCCCGGAATTCGTCTATCGCAGGGTCTTGCTCACGGGGAAATGGGATCGCGCTCACACAATGTTATTATCACCGCGAGTCCGTGAGGGAGTTCATGGGTTCCATGTTATCATGCCGCTAATTCGGGAAAATGGGTCGACTGTTCTTGTTGACCGAGGGTTTGTTTCGCGCGAATTTGTGAATTCTTTGCCAAAACCAAAAGAAGGGGAAGTAGAGGTGCTGGGGATGCTTCGTACATCGCAAAAACGAAACTTATTTACCCCTGACAATAAGCCTGTTAATGGGGAGTGGTACTGGGCTGATGTTGACACAATGGCTGAGTATGCAGGTGGAGAGAAAGCCAGTGTACAACCGGTACTTGTAGAGGAGATCTTCGGTGAGTGGACGATCTGTTCTAAGCTTCTTGTAATCTGAGAATGTGAAAGAGGGCCACGCTGGGGAAGCTAATACTCGGATTTCAAAAGGCATTCCTGTAGGACGGCCACGGACGGTCGAATTACGCAACTCCCATC
>Ga0307517_10002089_pt1 | contig 32524 bp, 22 predicted proteins | sample 23_EM_MG_FD_194515 | JGI IMG/M metagenome (GOLD analysis project Ga0307517, IMG submission 194515) | Populus trichocarpa ectomycorrhiza microbial communities from riparian zone in the Pacific Northwest, United States - 23_EM | ecosystem: Host-associated > Plants > Roots > Unclassified | place... | reverse complement strand
GTTTTATTATATATTTGTTTTATGTAGGCGGTGATGAAGTTTTTTATGTTTTTGGGTTTTCTAGGCCATACTTTAGGGTGCTTGCCGGGATTTTCCCGTATTTTTACAAATAAATTCAAGGATTTAACAAAAAAAAAAAAAAAGTACCTGAACACAGGGATTAAAATTTGTATGGGTCATTGTCTGTGCGGGTTCAGGTCACCATACAAAATTCTGGCGCACAGACAATCCTCCATACAAATTTTTAATCCCTGTGTTCAGGTACTTCATGAGGGGGACGTGTAGCCACATCCCGCGAGTATCCCGGTATCTCGATAACACGGATACCTCGCTATCCCACTAAAGTTATGAACATACAGGGCTGTAAATTTGTTCCAAAACCCTCCCCTGGTCCAGAATCGCCCCCCTGAGCAGGGATGGCACTTTAGATTTTGACCCCAGGGGTAGCGGGGTGCGACCGGATATCAAACCCCGAGGCCATGGATAGAGAACCGGCCGCTGTCCTTGAATATAACATGTATCTGTAGGTAGAGCGTGTTCCTTACTCTTTGCAAACTTTTTTGTTTTCTTTAATTGGATGATGTGCTAGCTATAGCGACCCTGTAACCAATACTAAATTTAAGAGCCTAGAAACCATCTTATGAGGTGATTCTTGCCTCCGATTATTTCCGTGCTGCACATGGATAAAACATCAATTGAAGTGACAATTATGACTAAATACTCGGGATGCGCGGCAGAAAAGGAAGAGAAAAAAGTTCAGGAAACCTGAACCCCCCCTTGAGGCTAACCCCCTTAGGGAATTTTTCGCCGGAATAGCCCTCCGCGATCCGGTATGATATGATTCCCTCTTGTGAAATTATTCCAAAGGTAAATTAGAATTAAATTTGAACTGGCCTACAATTTTTGTTCTCCCCTAGTGTTATGTAGGAAGTCTCCAAGCTTGAGAGGGGATTGCAGACAGCAACACATTTTCAGTCATTGCAGTTGAACACTGGCCTTAAGAACACAAAAGAGATAGGAGTTATTCGACACTTTACAATGAGATTATTTACAAAATAGTTAGAGCAACAAATGTTGAAGGCTTTGGCTGATATTCTCAGAAACTTCAAGTTCGTAATTTGATCTGGCTCATAGTTTATGGCCAGGCAAGTCATGTGCCATATGCATAAACTAATAAGCAAAGAAGAATACAGCTTCAACAAATAAAAAAGCCAAAAGGTTTTTGCCAAATTAGAACTCAAAAACTACTGACATGAATCTCCAAAGCAGCAAGATATCCTCGCTGGAGAGGGCACTAGCATTATTGCCCTCGGAAAGTTCTGATATTGGTTGCAGATATCCAGATCCGAGAGGGTAAATGAGTTTCCCGGTAACTCTTCTGGAAAATACCAGGCATTATGCTGAGAATCAACTCCCGGTGGCATAAGTTCTTTGATTTGTTTCGACATCATCACCGTGACTATAGTTAAAGCAAAAGACTTATGGAAGTGTTTAAAAGAGAGAAAGGCATAGAGGAATGATTGGTTCAGTTTATCTTAACAGTTGGAGTACTTGATGATCCATTCAACCTCCTTCTCTTCCTTGCGGGCGTATCGTTTCTTATGTCGGTTACAGGGCATCACCATTTATCACTCATAGTTTATCTAAACCTTAGCCATCCCCTTCCGCCTCCCTCATTTTTTTCTGCATGTGCCCAGCCGTCATTCATAATTCCCGCCGTCTGTGATCCCCCCCCGCAGTCCTACAGTCCTTATACATACCTTGCCGTCTTCCGATACCCCCTATAGTCCCCGCGCAATTCCGGTCGTCCCCCCATCTCACGTCTCGTCCTCCTAAGCAGCCACTTTCCCGTTTGTCTCACTATACTAACAAAGGTTTAGCATGTGGGGCCATGCGGTCCTAGCCTAGCCCGGCAGCCCCCCGAGTAATTCGCCCTACACAGGACCACCGCTAGCCGTCCGATCCCGTCTTCTTGACATTATCCCCGCCGTCCCAGTGGGGCGCCCGGACGGTTCGGAACACTGATTCAGAGTCGGGGGGTGGGCAGCGGGGGACTGCGGGGGATGCAAGATAGGTGATGGGGCATCTGGGGACGGCAAGAGATGATGGAGGACGACAGAGGGGGGATGGGAGGTGACTGGCAGGGGCGGCGTAGGACGGTCGGGGATAGTAAGGGACGGCGGGGGACCACGGGGGGCGTCCGGGGACAGCACTAGTGATGTCTCATGATGCGATACAGATACGCTTGGTGGTGTGTGATTTCAACTTGGGCAAGTACCGGAGGTCCAAGCGCTTGGAGTATAGTTCCCTACAGTCCACCCGGTCCTCACCTTCCCTGGCATAGTCCGTCCTAGTACCCCCAAAAAGACGGACTGGACGGTTTGGAACACTGACAATGCCCTTGACAATGTTGAAAATGTGCTGCTCGCCATACTCTCCCGATGACTCCTTTGTGGGTTAGATAGCCGTCGGGGGCGCACTTTTTTGGCTTCGGAAATGCGCTGAGGATTCGGGCATATGTTTCGGCTTCGGGTGTGTTTGTGGAAAGCATTTCACATGCAGAAATGCGCGATAGTTTTGGGATCGTGCAGCTTTCGGGAAAGCCGGGAGAAAAGCCGGGAGAAAAGCGGAAGCACGGTAAGGCCAGCGTGAGCGAGCTGGAAGCCCGGGGGCAGTGGGAGAGTTTGTTTTCCTTTTGTCAGCCCGGGAGTCATGATAAGGGAAGGGGACACATGGAGCAGCACTATGGCTCATGGATGGATATGATGTCTCTGTGATTGATATATACTCCTGTGATCGCCCTTAGTTAGTAAATTGGAGTAGTCATCGAGCGTGAGCCCGAGGTTGTTGTTAGTGAAAGGATTTTCCCCGCCCCTGAGTGTGTGATCGTTTTCCTTGTGAGTCGCTTGGCGTTTCGTTTCGTTTCACCGCTCGTCACTCGCCGTGTATCGTCGCAGTGGATCGTTTCGCCGTCGAAGCCCAAAAGACAAGCACCGTTTAACTATGCAAGGTCCACTGAGTCAAAGCAGCGCTGCCCTGGGATTTCACTACCCTCTATAGACTGCCGGATGCAATTGACCAAAGGTCCAGAACTCTTGATAGTCCCCTGTGGCTTTGGGCTACTTGTACTAGCTTATGCTAGGGGGCTAGGAACACTGCGGAAATGCAAAAGGCAGTGCAACCATTAGGATTGTTGTGACGTCCGGAAATGAATATTTAGTATAGCCAACCTAGGGTATCCGCTCGGCGGTCCCACAGATATCATGGAACTCTCACTATCTACCTCCGAAGCTCGATAAGGATAACATATCGAATCCTCTCCTATAACCGATAGGTTCCCTAGTAAATATCATGGGATACACAGCTATGTCAATTGTCCCTGCATCATGATCCGAAATGTGTGCGACCCGCCAGCGTCGAGAGAGCCACCACAACAAAATGAATTCTGGGTGGGGTCTCTACTAATTGCACTGCACTGATGGTTTAGTCTTTTTAGCATAAAATAGATCTTTGGCTATTCCCGCTGAATTCCTATAGTGTATTCAGAGTACTTCGTCTGCCGGAATAGAGAATTATGTGTTTCGCATTTTTAGCTTCCTTCCCCCATATTTCCCACCCACCCTATATGAGTGATAATATGTGATGCTGATACCCTCCGATGCTATCCGTCCAGGCGGGATCCCGGGAACTCCAGGGTACTATTACTCGGATTAAATACATATTGATCTGGTTTCTAGAGTTAGCGCGTGTGATCTGAGCAAACACAGTGAAACCGAGCACCCCACCGACCATTTTGTTAAGCTCCGAAACTCTTTCTCACGATAAGGCAAGGGTTAGGTTGTTGCAAGATACCGTAAGAATTGGCTTCTAGACCAAGCCGGAATCACCAAATGGGTGCTGATACATACCCTGCTTATTGCCTTTATCAATAGTCCCTCTACCGAACGCCTGAACCGGGTGCTTCTGCAGGTATAGAGGTGGAATTTTGCCCCTATTCCTGCTCAAGACCCCACCAGTCACCCCCGAATATTTTCTTTTATAACAGCAATTTAATTAACATATTTCCTGTCGCACGCACGCCTTCCCACCTTTTTCGCAATCCATTGAACCCTGCTCAATCTGGCTGGGCCCTGCATGGTACACGTCCCTGGCATGAATGGACCGAACACCAGGGGTCTCCTTGACAAAGGGCTTTCAGCTCCCGTAACCCCGGCGGTGTTCGGTCCATTCATGCCAGGGACGTGTACAGCGCAATAATTGGATGGAATTCCGCCTGTGATTTTCTACTCTTCCATGTCCGCAGTAGCCAAAATACGAGAGGGGTTGATTTCCAGGAAACGGATAAAGGTAGTCCAAGTAGATTGGGAAAATTAAATCACTAAAAGAAACACTTTTCGCATTATATTCTCGTTTGCTGATGGAACTGTAGTCTGAAATTTCCTCTTTCGGGGTGGTTCGGCTCTGGAGGTATGAGGTCATCTCAATGTGCGCTTGCCGATTGGTTAAAAGATCCACAATAATCATCTACTCTATACCCCTTTTAGTTTTCTTGAACATGATGAATCATTGAAGTATTAGGTGATGGAAAACAGCAGACCCACTGCCCAGCGCCTGTCAGTACCTACTTAGACTCGGCATGTTTCTTACCGTAGGGTTGGTAGGATTGAAGCGCCTCCAGGCGTGATTGATAAGACACTATATTAATATCATGATCACAAGCGAGTTTCGTAACCATAAAGATATAGACAACGGAACCCAACAGAGGGACCAACTGTACATCCCCAGCAAGATGAAGAAACAATTTCGCCGAAACTAGACCCACCCCTTGTACCGGAGTCCTGCGCAGTACCGCTCTCATTGCGATCCTAATCACCTCCGATTGCTGATCACTAGAATGAGGAGGATCTTTCATGGGGGTTTTAATTGCAGTATCCGTGAACTCTAACCCTATTCTCTGCCTAAGATCTTGCTCGCTCTGGTGGGGCAGGAATATGAGTGTCGTAAGGAGCTCCTTATCGATATAGAACCACAGACTAGTTTTCTAACCTCGGGCTTTGCCTTCTGGGGCTCCTATTTTGACGCAATTAGAAGTATTACTCACTCGCTTCCCATTTCCACGTAAAAGTGTCGGGCGGTGCCCCCAGCAGATATGGTATGTTAGTGATTGAGCCCCCAGCCTTTCCGATCCTGTGTTTCCCTTCCTCACAGGAGGCAATTGGCCCTAGGAGGCATGGTTCTCCGTTCTTTTTTATTTTTATTTTCTCTCCCGCTCCGCCTGTAAGCCTCTCCTTGCCCCTACACCTGTACCATACGGGGGGTTGAGTTTATCAAACTATCGATAACCACATGATAAGCTAATCAGGAGCTACCCCCTCGCTTGATAGCAACGGGTGCGCCTTCGGAGTATTATACGCGTTCGCAATAAATGCACCCGCTGGGTAAAATAAACAGGGTTGTTGAGCAGGCGTTTTCCTTTTTTAACATTCAAGGGGCTCACAGCAAAGTGCTGAACGCAAAGCACTGGACGGGAGTCGGTAGGGTGTGTAAGAACTCGGATTATCGCGCCACGCCCGGAGCGGGGAGACCACTGCGAAAAACCGAGAGCAGCAACCTAGCTGAAGACAAAAAAAAACAAAAAAGTGTTGGGCCTTACAAGCAAAAGCAACTCCAACGCCGTACGGTACTCGTCCCATGCAAGAATTACCCGGATGTAGGGATTAAAAAAATATGTGAAAAACCCCGAGATTATCTGAGCTCCCATACAAACTCAAAACGTATTTTCGAATGCTTCTTCCCTGGGAAGAGTACAGAGCTCGAGCACTGGGGGGCGTAAGGGTATTTCGGGCCGGTAGCACAAACACAACTTGCGCAGCGTATCACTCGAAAAAGGCAGCGAAAGTGCCTGTGTCACTGTCTCGACTTTTTGCCTCAACCAAAGTATATTCACTGCGTATCACTCGAATTTCCTAATCCAGCTTAGTCCCCATACAAATTCCGCACCTCGTAATCGGGGTGGGCCACTTTTGCAACCCGCTAGTACTTGTACATGGGTAATTGTGAAGTGCCGGTGAGACAAGCAAGAGTAGCGGTGGCCTATGCACACCCGAGTACAGCACAGTACACCTCAGAAGGATCCCCAAATGACAATGTCGAACCAAAAAGTAAAACAGCTACCAATCCGTACAATTCCACCACCCACCAGCTTGCCCCAATATTTTCCCCCTCATCCGAGCACCCGGATACCCAAGGTAGTCCGTGAACACCCCCAGTAAACAGCTGTTCCCAACACGCATCCAAGCTCACTGATTGTGAAAGAGAAGTTCAGTGAACACCCCACCATTATGCAGAAACGTTATAAAAGCAGGGGGAATGCAGGCAAAGAAGAAAAAGAAATTTTGCAATATGCAAAACACTGCAGCAAAGAGGTCACGGTTTTGACCAACGCTTGAGGGGGCAAATCCAAACGCCCGAAGCTTAGGGAGAGCTTCGCTGGAATACGTGTACTGTGGGGGTCCGACACACCAGGGAAACTGTTTGTGATGGTGTTGGGAGTACGTGCTGCGGAGCCAGGTTTCCCCAGATGTTTTTGCAGCGCCAAAGCCCCCCACTCCCAGAGAGACGGAAACGGCGCCCACGGGTTCCTGGCGTGGCTCGACCTATTCCACTCATTCACAACACTCCGGTCACCATCCCACCTCCTCACTGGGTGCCTGCTTGAACTGAAGCAGGTCTCTCCGGGTCACTGTCTGGAGGATGTGAGCGAAAAAAACAGAGCAACGCAAACTACACGAAGAGTTCAGATTCTTATGATTTCCAATGAATCTATTCAAGACCTGGAGGAAGTTGCGAGCTCCATGATAGAGAGGTAATCCTAATTGCTTATCGGTATGCTAGAGTGGCTAGCCCGAGGGGACTGTGGGGTTTAGCTATGTAGGGTGGCTGCGAACGCGGATTTATGATTTCCCCATCCAGAAAGCTAGCCTATGTGTAGGAGAGCGGTGGAGCGCGCATATTCGCTTGATGGGCAAAGAAATTCGTCAAGGGCTCTGTTGAACACGTCGGTTGTCTGTCCAGCGAGTGTTTCCCTCTTCTGTTACCAAGCATTCCCTATTCTTCCAGCACACTTAGGGGTAGCCAGGCATCTGTGCTGGCGGAGAAAACATAGCAGTGAAAGGTAAATTGTGACGGCCATACCACACATATGCCGATCAAACGAACAGCTGGCGCTCGATCCTACGAACATTAGAAAATTGTCCCTTCACAAACAGAAATTCACAGCGACCCATGATCCCTGGGGCTGTTCCTGGTGTTGAAGGCGGCGTACACCAACACTGGCTTTGAGGCCAAATCACCGCGAATTAAAGAGCATGATAGGACAGTGTCGCCGACAGGATAGTGTCGCGCATAGCAAATCTGGTTGCAACCACCAAGAGTAAATATGGTTTACACACCAATACTCTCAGATATTCGACATCACCTTGTCTGCGACATTGTCCTGTCATACTCTTTAATTGTACTGTTCTCCAAAACCAAAAGCAATGTCTACTGAGTCCCACTAGAACCTCCTATAGAACCGAGAAGTTTGTCATCTTCAGAAATTTTTCTATGAATTTAAACTAGTCTAGGAACACCATGAGAAATAAAAAAGTTTCAATTTGCCCAACGCTCTGTACCCCTAGAAAAAAAACCCCAACTCCCCCGCTTTAGGGTCAAGGAGAAATATGCTATTGGTTTATGAATATGCTTGAGCAATGTGAGTGGTTAGAGCGGGTTAGCCAGTAAGAATCGAAGGCGTTCTATCAGACGCCTGCGGGTTTGGAGAGTCGTGTCGGAGGTTGATTATCCACTTAGAAAGGGGAAGGGGGAGGGGTATAAACGCCGGCCTTTGGGAGGGAGACGCTACCAAGTCAATTGAAGCTCTCCAACGGGTATCCACAGCTCTTATAAATTTGGCCTCTAGCCCCTCGATACCGCCCTTCATCCATACTCTCTTCTCATAATTCGCACGATGGATCCTTCGTGCTCCGGTTCCCTTTACCCATCTCCGAAACATAATGAAATCACGGGAAATACTTCTCCTTCTTCCTCCTACCATTCACCAAACGTCCTCGGCGCCGGCCCAGGGCTACTCGATCAATTCTGCTGCCTAGTCTGTAGAACTCCTATAATAGTTTTCAAATCAGAAGAATCTAATGGGTCAAACCTCTATTTTTTCGATGGTAACTCAGCCCTCACATCCCCATCTAGCCGCTTTTGGCGTTGAAGCGAAAGAGAGAAAAATAGTTGGTTTCTGACAAGAGCATAGGTCAGGGCGATCATTTCTGCTCCAATTCCATGGTCACCTATTGTGGTGGAGTGATCATGGATGGCGGACCGGCAAACGACCTTCGACTTCAAACTATTCAAGATCATATAGGCAAATTAGCCACTGGTTACACAGTAGTTATGGGAGAGATATATACCCCTTGCAGCGATCCTCCCAACCTTCTACCAACACCTCCCGAAAGGTCAGTTTCCCACGTGACAACAAACCAGATCATAGGATGTTGTGTGCTAAAATTCTCCTAGCCCGCCTGGTCATCGGATCCCCAGTCCTGCTAGAAGGGATGGCAGAAGTCCCCCTCCCAGACTCGAGCCTAAGAAGAAGAAACTTTTCTTCTGCGGCGAACCAGGCTGTGGACGGGGTTTTGGCCGAATTACCGACCTTCGCCGCCACAATGAGACTGCTTCCATTCACAACCCCGTCGGACAGTGGAAGTGCAGAACCTGTAGAACCGGCTTCAATCGCCGTGATAATCTTTATTCGCATTATCGAAAGAAATGTGGAAAGAACGAAGGGCAAGGGGGACCTGGAGCCAACGGAGCCGGTGCATCTCCCCCACCCCCGGGGAGTGGCCTCAACCCCCCCGATACACACACGGAATCGAGGTCGATGGAAACCGGTGCGTTCGTCTCGGACTGGGCCATGGAGTTGGGCAAGAGTGGTATTTCTTTCTCTCCATGATCCTTGTGAATCCAGTATTGTTACAGTACTTTGCCAACTCGCTCGGCCGTACATGGGGGGAGTCGGCTGGTGCGGGGGGTGGTGGGGTGGTTGGGCTGGTCCCATTATTCTTATATATACCTATGTTTTGGTTAGTCAATTTGAAGATGAGTTAATCGGGTTTCCGAATATACCTACCTCATAGTTTAGCCGTGGTCTAGTTAGAGCGTTCGACCGTTTCGCCATCTATTAGTTATCCTCAGGCAAATAGCAGGTCTAGAGCGTACAAACATGTCAGTGATGTCGTGGAAACTGCACGAATTCCGGCTTCGGTGCCACCGCCACCCGTTTCCAACCCTACATCCAATAGAATTATGAGAACCAACCCTAGTCAGGTTAGCTAGAGGGCCACTCAGATGTGGCTCCTCGCCAAAATTCTCGCCTAGAGTTCTCACCCAAGCCCTAACCCGTTCTTTTCTTCATCATGCCTGCCCTATCCCGTTAGCCAACACCCCATCCCCGGGGGCTTAACCCTTCAGTCACTCACTAAAATATAGTTCTTCCTATCATGTACCGTCCTTCACAGCCAAGTTCCAAAGTAAGAGTGAGGGTTCCTTCAAGATACTGCGAGCTGACACGGTCTGGTATAAGGATTGGTAGGCCTTCGCGCTCTCGGAACATTGTCCCTCCAGCAGCTTTCCCACAAGGATAACGGGCGGTAGGGTGCTCTAGGAGACAATCATGCATTAATTGTGTGAGAGAGGCTCGGGGGAAGTTGGAAAACGAGTCGCTATTGTGCCGACCTGGGGGTTGGAATTGAAGATATTTGTTCTGTGAGTATGAGAACTCAAAACGACCTGGCTTCCATCAGATATAAGACTCCGCCAACATGAGCAGATAAGACGCGCCTAGAGAACCCTGCCACACAGCTGAAAAAGCAGCTGCCCCGAGGTCTTGTTCCACAAGTACTTTTGTTCACTGCGCACGCAAAACTCTCGTGCGCCTGAGCACGATAAACGCCCAGTAGAGGCGTCAGCCCCAGAAATGTTGAGGACAATCATTTTGCTTAGCGATAGGTGCTAGGGGGGATGTTCTTCTACAGTTAATTTAGGTTAACCCGCGAACTAATCCCTGTCTTGTACGGAAACCCCCCCCTGCGCCTTGTACCTATTAACTAGCTTCAAAACAGAGTCAACTGCATCCAGACAATTTTTAGAGAAAATAACCTCGCGAATTTTTTTGGCAATTACACCTAACTTTAAACCTCCCTAGCTCGCCCCAGGGTTGAAAACGCCTTCCTATCCTCCAACCCTAGTACAGTACATCTTGTTTCTCTAGGGGAATTATGGGGAAACTTGAAGGGGTGGTTGAGAGCCTGACCCGCTTGAAGCTGAGCATTCTGGCAATTCCGATGTGGTCCGGTGAATCCCACCGCGATGATACTAGCATTATGATACACTTTACCAAAGTATTAGGAATCTATTAACCGGAACAAGCAGGGATATATTTGGCTGGTTAACCTTGAGTAACTGTTCCATGACTTTTTGCCTAGCCCTGTATCATACTTAGGCTACCGGTATTCAAGAAAGCCCGCCTCACCTACTTGTACCACCTGTCTCACTTCCCGCCCAAAGTGAGACAAATTGTCTCTCCGGCGGACCTCGCTAAAAAATACTACTAATCAGAATCCGTGGAACCTAGATCGGTGCGATTTACATGTATTCAACTCTTTTGGGGTTCAGATATCACGAGAATATAATTCTTTCTTCTGAGGTGATATCAGAACTTATTCGATTTGTGTCTGATACTATCTCCTTGACTGGTGGGAAGGCGGAAAATGCTACGCAGCTCCCGCCATGTCTGAGACAGAGATGACTAAGGCGCGCTTTCAGTATTCTCCAGTGATGGTATGCGTAGGTGTGATCATAGCAAATATTAGCCATAGCCTGAGGATTACTCGAGCGCAAATTAAAAATCCGGAAGAAGTGACAAACAAAATGTATGGTTCCAACATAGATATCGAGGTCACTCCCACCGAATCTTTAATTTGCGCCCGAGTACACATCTGCGAATTTGTAGGAACCAACGAATGTTGCTTATTAACTCCCGCCCCAGCCACTGAGAGGAGCGGCACACCACTCCCTATCACCTCACTAGTTAAAGAGACGGCAGCGCATATTTGAGCCATCGCACTTGTACTAGTACACCGCTGCTTAGCCAGGCTCTACCACCAACAATGTGGCAAAGAGGGCTTATATCTTGGACTGCCGAGACGGTAGAAAATTTTATGCCACCCCTCTAAGTGCCTGAGACACCGGTTAATCAGCAACTTTTGTTAGTTACTACAGATTCGTAGGCGCGCAATCCCCAGAGCATAGCTAACATTAGCAATATGGTCATATTTACGCATATCATTACTGAACAATACTGAGAGAGCACCTTAGTAATCTCTGTCTTAGACACTGAGAGGGGTGGCATAAAATTTTCCACCGTTTCAACAGTCCAAGAGATAGTGATAGAACCCTGGGGTTGCGAGAAGGTGATTGAATTAGGGCTTCTGGGAATGAGGATCTAAAGGGGAGGTTAGTATCTTAGTAATCACAAGTGGGGGGGGGTGTCCCTTGTTCGAAAGCGGGGAAGCGCAAATACAACACAAGGATAGCCCTAGTTGTCTTATATTGAGATTTGAACCCACGGCAACATGCCTCTCATCCCGAGGGAATATCATACTGGAAATAATATTTACGGTCAGAAAGAAAATGCTAAGGCTACCTCGATCATCAAAACCACTAGCATTTCAAAATCTGACCTCCAGACCGTACTACCGATAGCCTGTTGTGATACAGATGCACCACCCACCCAAAATTGTCTAAGAAATCGCATAACCAAATCCGGCAACTCCAGACCTATGATACAAAATAAAAAATTCGACCATATGTAGTACCAGACTGGACCTTACAAAGTTTAAACTTGATCCTTGTTTTTGTATTTTCTTTTTACAATGCGCAGCCAAATTAGGCATTGCGGGCGGGCCGGGTATTTGCTTGTGCACTAGCCCCAGCACCAGATCCAAATCAACCCGAATCCTCCCAGAGGCTCCTGTTAGGTGAGTTAAGCCTCAGCCATCCCCGTGCCAGTCTCCGCCATTGGAAAGGTCGAAAACGAGAATTATCACCCAAATTCATATTACCTAGCCCTGTTATAAGCGCGAGGGAAAACACTTAACTTAACAACCTCTCCCCAATCCGTTCTGCCCGGATTTCTCACCAAACCCAAAACGACTAGGGGTGGACCACGACAGTGCTAGTGAGCACCGGGAGAATAAGGCTCAGGGTATAGGAAGCGTAAACAAGAACTACCCCAAAAAAGGCTGCTCGGGTATGCCCCAACGCCTTTGGGACAGGCGGTCCAGCTGCCTAGAGTTCCTCTCCTTGAACAAACTTTCGCTCCCCAAGCAGTAGAAAATGGTGAATTCTTCATCAGAATAACTTCACCAGCTTTTCTACCCAAGCCTTGGTTACACCTGAGGATATCACATTCTATTTATTCTTTCAGCTGAATGTTCTGCCCTGCCTGGTCTCTTATCCACCGTAAGCATCCCACACGCACACTCCCAAATCACCACCTCGCATTCTCTCTCCATCACAGAAGATCTTCTACAATCGCCCCCCCATCGTCCCCTCCACCCCCACCGCAAGCAGGGCTCCCTTCTCAAGCCGGGAAACTCCTGCCCAGTAAAATCAAAACAACGCCGCAGACATGCAAGCCAGCATCTGCGTTCCCTTGGCCAACAAATTGTATTGGTAGTGCTATCCTACGCAAGAAGTATCCAGAATCAGGGATTCGCAGAGTATCGGGCGATGAAATCGTTTATATCACAAATTCACCCCTCTTATTTCCGGATTCTTCTTGCATGGGACAACCAAGCTCTGTGTTGTTAGTGCAGGCGTACTGCAGAAGGAACTTGCTCAAAACAATACCTGCCAGCGTGCCAATCCACTCTCGCCCTAGCCCTCCTCCTTTGGAGCAACACCCCTGGCTCTTGTAGCAGGGGGACAGCACCCCTCCCCAACCGACCAGTTCCTACAAGGCAATAAGAAGGGGGGGGGGGATAATAAAGACAGCACACCAGGAAAAAAAGGAAAGAGAGCGCTCCCTCCATCCTGGCTGCTAATATATTTTCCATCCCACCCGCAAGCCACATTGCCAGCTGTAGACACTAAGGTTGTGTAGCATAACTGCCCCTGCTTTTGTTCCAATCAGTAATTCACCCAACGCCTTTCAGAGACACTGTTCTAGTCGATACGCATCCTCGTGCAGCTTCGGTCACTTCTCCACCGCAAAAGCCGCACAGCGCTGGGGGCTAGCTACCCCGGAAAATGGGACTGTCCCTCGTGGCCCAGTAAGCTCATTCCACATGGCACAAGGCTCCATGACCTACTCGGAACTGAATGACGTTCGTGAGCACAAGTGCTATTGCATACCGCCAAAATCCAGCTTGTCTGCCCGAATCCTTGAATCACCAAATAGCTGTTGTGTTCACAAACGTCATTCAACTGCGAGAGGAGCCTCTGTGGGTGCTATGGGCAATCCAATTGTGCTTTCCCTTGAGGTCGCCGATATGCGGCTTCAATAACAGGCACCTGCTGTCAGTTCGCAGGCGTCCAATGTAACATCCGATATTGAAGGCGTCCAATGGCTGCCGGGGTTTCTAGAGATAGACACCTGTCAGCCTTCTAGGAGGGTGCTCTCCTCTCCCCCATGCCGAGACCTAATGCCTCAATCTGCTCTTGAAAAAGTAACATCTATCCAAGATCGAGTGACATCGTATGATTCCCTGTATCTTTTTGACTATAAAGTCTTTGGCTAATGATGTTCCAGGGTTCTTAGAGCATGAAGACGCAAACACAGACTGCTTTGGGACCGAAGGTCATATTTCCAGCCCTTCTTTTGGGCTATTCAGAGAGTGCCATATGGGGGCCCGATATATGTCTTGAACTCCAATTGATGTTTTTTTTAAATCTCCTGCGTAGAGCAATTAGATAACTCGCCGGCAAGACTTCACCCCACTTCTCCCTTGGGCCCACTTTTTCGATCTTAATATTATGATCAGTAATTCTGGGTATCCATCGGGCTAATATTTCAGGATTCGCTCATTCCGGCCATGTGCGTCCAGCCTCCGGCAAGGCTGCGATACTGCTTCCATGTTGGCCTATCGATATCCATGCCATGAAGTTCAGAAACTGCATTTGTTTCTGGTTGCCATGCGGCCTCTGTATGTGTGTATGTGGGGGGGGGGGGTGATTGCATCAGAGGTCCCGACCATACCCATCTTGGGTGATGGGGTTTTCCCCATTTTCAGCAATTTAGTAAGTCCACAGCATTGAATTTACCAATCCAGCTCTATCCGACATTTGTAACTCACACAACATTTAGTCGAAATTTCCTGGGTCATCCCCGCGGCCCTCTACAAGTCTCTTATCAATTGCTGCAACCCAGGCGATGGGGTGAGGTCCGGACGACCAATCACAATGAGGAGAACACGTGAAGCATGGCTGGTGGTTTGCACCCCCGTACCAAACACAATCTCTTAATAGCCGATATCAGTTAAATCCTAGATAGGGGGTCAGAAATGAACTGCCATTCACTTCCGGCTCTCCCGTGGATCGTATAATGCCCGGCCGTCAGGAGCGGGCGTTGATAATACCGGATTAGCTTGAATAAGACAGTGGTGGGCTATGTAGTCAAGAATTCCCTACCCTGGGAAAGGGCGAAAAATACAGCAAAACAAGAGAGGGGAAAAACAAGAAAACTCCGGTCCTTGCCAGAGGGGGAAACTCCAACGACATATCACACCGCTATCTTATTCATTTTGATCTGGTATTCCGGTCGAAACTGTATCAACTGGGGGTCAAGGCTCGTGGGCGAATGGCCCAGTTTTCGCCGTTCCCGGATACAAGGTCGCCAATTAAAATGTCGAGGTTCCATTCATCCAATCATCTTAGAAAAGATAGTCGGGTACCATAAGTGAGTCGACACGTGCCCCAGTGTAATTCGGTTCGATCCACCAGTAGAGGAGCTAAGCTGACCACCAGTCAGCGAGACCCTCAGGGTTTTTCATACTAGGGCCCTCGGCGGGCTATCGGAGGGGCGGGGGGGGGGGGGCTGTCCCTGCAGCTACGCACCTCTTGAAATTCCCACTAGCCCCACTTTGTTTAAACTAGGCTAAAAAACAAGTTCCGGAGGGTACTTATACCGCACCAAGGCGGTTTCCATACTGAAAGCTCGAAGTTCCTCACAACACCAATCTCTCGAACTTTGCTCTATTAACTACCGCTATGAGGAATATGATGGGGAGGAGCCGGCTATCGTCGCAGTGGAGATAAGACCTAGATGATAGCACCAGAATATTTTTTCAAGATCAAGGCTTCCCAGAGGATATCAGAGTTGCCTACGCCCAAAGTCCCAGGATCGTGGATTGCTATTTGGTTATTCAATATATCTTCCCTGTTTTCCTTTTTACACCACCTTCCCTCGACTCCTCTGTGGCTGACCCCATGTCGAAAATATCTTCTATTATCTAGCATTACCTACATGGTATTCTCCCTCTTTTACGATTTTTCCTTCTTGCGTTACCGGCCATGTACCTTCCCATTTCCGGCAGTTTCCGCGGCATCCTTCAAACGGTAAGGCTTCTCCTAGCGCATGCTTAGTTGCCTATCCTAGCGATAAGAGTTAGCCTTGTTGCGGGGGATAAACAGCGTAACGGTCAAAAGGTCGAACTAGACTAGGGCTCAATTAAAGGGTAGGCAAAATCAGAAACTTCTTCGCTCGTCATCTAAACTAACCAACCAAACATAAATCTAGCTAAGAATAATAAAACCACCTCAGTCATTCTATCGTCTGCCACACCTATCAATCTCTCCTTCATGCATAATCCCATCTGCCTAGGTACTTGTACCTCCGCAACAACAACAAAGGAAAGACTAACCAGGAACCCTTCCGTTTCTCCTGCGGTCTATTCTTCCGTCTGGAACAACTTTCTTTATCTCTGACAGCTATCCGCTTTCATCAACTCTGACAAGCCTGTCTAGAGTGACACATGCTCAATCCACCCGCAGACCGCCGGCCAAGCCACCCCGACATCCCCTCACCGGGCCAGATGCTGATCGGTGGGTTCTGTCGGAGGAGACCAGCGGTAGCTAGCACAGTAGCTATAGTTCATCTAAGTAAACCATGTGAGAGTTTCTTATTTTGATTTCGCTGTCTGGGTGCGAGGGTGTTCGAGTGGCTTGGAAGGCACTCTATCATCTCTTCGGCAATTACCCCTCCCTCTTCTCAAACCTTCCACCAGAACCAACTCGCAACCCAGCAGCATGGCGCCCGTTGTAGTGTCGACCGAACAAGACAGCACGAGCTCTCCGCGCCCGAAGCTGCCACGATCGCAGCGCACTCAATGGCCCAGGATCTCAGTCACCCGGGAGACAATCCCGGCAAGCACCAGTCAAACCAAATCCACCGCCTTCATGATAACAAACTCCGTTACCGTGACAACCACGACGACAACCACTCCGGCTTCGAGCCCGACCAGCCCACTCGCGATCTCGGTTGGATATGCATCAACTACTAGTACGGATCGTGCTCATCTCAGAGTGGAATTCCGGATTGTGAGCGCAGCGGCCCCCAGGGGGCCGGGACTAAGCGCTGTCTCGCTCCGTGTTCCGAGAGGGCTTTATGGGTGCGCGGTGCAGTACTAGTACTCGTGCTTGCCCATTCTAAAAGTATCCCGATGTCCTGGCGCTAAAATTTAAATATTCAGGTGTAAATTGGGAGGTTCTTGGAGCTAAGGGATCTGGATACTTTGGAACGGGCGAGTACAGTATACAAGTAGTATTCCTGGGAGAGTGTTACGTGACAAATCCAAACCCAACCACCCACTTGTAGTCAGTTGTGCACCCGAGGGTAACGTATTCTCCGAGCCTGATTACTTCACTCGGGGAATGAGGATCGAGTTGGGTATTTCCCTGAGCTTTCAATTCGGATCCCACACGCCTTAAACAATATCGGGTAATAATTGATACCATATTATCTCGGATTATACAGTATTTTACCAAGACCGGGCGTTACTTAGGTTAGACCGTACCCGGAGTCCGAAATGGGCCACTTCGGTGCCCCGAGTAAACACAGTAGCCGAAGGATTGGGTTTTAGGTGGCTACAACGATGCGGTTGAGTGTCTTCTAGTTACTATCTGCAAGGCCTCGGATGGTGACCAAACAAGCGCCAGGCGCTCGGGGGTGAAGTACTGGATAATGAAGGCTAAGGGAAAGCACAAAAGATGAAGGGAAAGAAAGTGCGATCACAATAGACTCTAAGGGGATCGGTCAAGGATGGAGGAACGGTGGACTAGATGGCTGCCCCTCTCTAGCTAAGGACAAGCCAGGAGATATATCTCTCCGTCTAACTAACAACAAAGCACTCCCGAAACTCAACGCACTCCAAAGAAACACACGCAGCTACCAAAACCTGAACCCTAATGATCACAAACAATCTAGACTCATCCTAATCTCCCATGATCCTAAAGCCCCTGCCGGTGTGCCAACTCCCGTATGCCTAGTGACATAGGGTATAATAAGAAACAATAAAACCAAATACACGATACCTCATGGCTAGACACATCAACAAAACCATGAAAGGAATATCCCATGCCCAGCGGCATAGAATGTGAGAACAACAACCTACGGGAAAATACCTAGCCGGAGGTCCGAAACACAACCTGCCGTAAACCGTATTTCTCCTAGCCGCATATCCGCATACATGCATATCCGCACAACCCTCCAACCGCATGCCCTATAGGCAATCCAACACTGCACCTCCCCTTCAGTATCACCGTCGCCAAATACCGGGTACACCCCCTGGCGTACTCGGGATATTCGGCCGTCTTCAGACTCCTACAATTGCTCTATTGGAGGACAGTCGTGTTCTCCGCTTAGACGGGGTTGCTATCGACAAACCCCAGCTACGCCACCAACCCGAGAAGCACCAACGAAATGCAATTGGCCAGCACATATCCCCTAAAGAGACCATCATAGAATAGGATAGGCGTCTTAACAAGCCACCACAAGGCGGACCGGTAATCGGTAATATTGGCGCTAGTTTTTGCATAGGCTCCTCTAAGTCTCTAGCTGGTCGAGATCTGACTCGTCCTGCGCTCCAGCTTTCGATTCGCTCCGCACTCATGAATGGATGTCTCGCTGGCATAGTTGATCCTGGAAATGACGAGAAGGAGTTCAGGCGTGATGTGGAGCTTATTGAAGAAGCGTGGAAAATGTGGCCCAACGTTGATGGCGCCACCCGTGGCCGTACGCTCGAAGAAACGTTCCTCAGGGCCATTAAAATATTTCTTGGGGAGCCTACCGCACGTTCTTATGACCTTCTCACCTCTCCTAATGCCTGGGGCAAGACACTCAGGGAGTTGACAGCAATCGGCCAATGCCTCGTTGATTCATTCAACCTTTCGCCTAGACCTCCGAACGCTAACCAAGTCCGTGACGATGCTGACCCCCGGCGGAACACATATTATGCCCATTACGTTGCTCCTCTCGCCTGCAGCCAGGCCTTTATAGCTTACTACCACACTCAAATGGGCATGGACTGGTTTGAAGGTGGAGAACAAAAGGAATCGCTGAGGAAGGGCGCCGAGGAATACGCCACCGCAGCGGGCTGGATGTCCCAGAAAATCCGGATCGTATCACCCGTATTTGGACAGCAGTTTTTTCGCTATTGAATAGCGGCAAGGCCTATTACAAAAGCGATTTTGCCGCCTGCCTCGAAATGGGCGAGAACGCGAAGGAATGGACTATGCCATTTTTCGGTGAGAGGTTCTGTATTGATGAGGGCCACATGGATCAGAAGGCTGGGATGGCCGCTCTCGGCATGGACCAGCCGCCAATTGATTGGGGGATGCACTCGTGATTACTGCTCGTAAGTAATGAGAGATGTCTGGGCCACTAGAATTTCCAATCCGGTAGCATTTCTGTCTATAATCGTGCTTACATTTTTGCCCTGCCTACTATAGCTTAGTTGACGAACTATCAATGTCCATAATGTACCAATCGTGTCACATAGCAATTCAACATACCAATCGTAATAACCCCCGACTCTTCAAATCACATGTTTCTCCCGTTGTTTCTCTTCCGATTATTCCTCACACCCATAATATTGTATACAATGCTCAAAAGCTTTACGGAAGATCTGCAGTACCACCGAACGCGAGATGATTCAGCATGCCGTAAGGTAATTTCAAGCACGAACTACTGGTATAAGTTGGCTATACGTGGGGAGGGGGTCCCACAAAACTCTTTTTTACCGACAAAGGCAATCTCTGTATGCAAGGTACAGTGGGAGCCGTTTGCGGGGGATTCCTCCGATGAATGGATCTTGCCGCTGTATACGATGGTGTGTTGCTCGGAGTGCAGTAACACTCGTACTGTAGAAACCGAAATAGTTGAGAATCGGGCTAGGACGTTGGAGTTGCCTCTCTTAGTCAGGTGTGCTTTCACCCCCCTAATCCCAAGGGGGAAATTCTGGACGTCCTAGCATTATTCTCAACCACCCCGGTTTTTACGGTAATTCAACCTCCCACACTTTACGAAATCCTTTATTGTCAAGGAGGTGTAAATAATAGTGCGGGTGAAATTTCTGATCTGGAAATTGTCACCAATGAGAAAAATAAGGTGGCGTCGATCTTGGGCATACTTAGTAGAAATCCATCTCAGCCCGCTTACCTCCTAGCCTCCTGTTCCGAGTGCGGAATTCTTTCGCCCTATAAGGGCTTAATATCCCGCCCTCTTATGCTAGAGGCTCCCCTAAGTATCATTAGAGAAATCGACCAAACCATGTCAGTACTTTTCCCCGGCCAAAAATGCGTTTTACACTCTCCGCTCTATCTCTCCCGCTCTGCTGCTCATTTCCCCAAGCTTTCTACCCCGATCCCCCAAATCTCTCAGTGCAAAGCTCCCTTGGAATTCTTTGGCTGTCTCCCCGAATGCGAGAACCTGTTCGACCCTAACGACCTCTGTGTGGTCGAATGTGGCTAGTCCCCCACAGAAACAGTTCCCCACTTCGGGCCGATGCTAACCCGGCGTAGCAAAAGCTCATTTTGTGGAGCCGACCCCATACCCGAACCACCCATCGAGCCACCGGTAACACCACCGACGCTAAAGCAGCGTGGTCTGCACTACCTTCATGATCCCACCGAGGGAAAGACACAAGCTGCCTGCCGGGACGCTTAGAGGTGCCGGTACTCGAGGGAGCAGATGGATGCGCTAATTAGGTTTGCCAAATGCCGTAAGTTTACCCCTACGGATCTGGTTAGTCAAAGTGGTGTGCTGATTTCCTATTTTAGCTAAGGGAGATTTTGTAAGGGCCGGATGGCGATAATCGGGACGGAGCTAAGGGGGGGGGGTGGCCAATCTTTTCATTGGGCAATTTTTGCCACTGCATGCCGAGCAACGGCAGGGAACAAAAATAGTAGATTAAAAATCAAGTTAGTTGTATTATTAAAAGGAATAGCTTCCTGTTAGAGGCGAACGCTAGTTGGGTCCGCCCCAATGGCTTCAGCTATTACTGCAATGCGGGCTAGGAAGAAGCATCCTGAGTCACTCGGCCAATCGGGTGGGTTTTGTGCTATGACCTCCATAACAAGGGACCTATCGTAAGACAGGCAGCAGGTCACATACTTCCGAAGGAATGTCCCCGCATCAATGAATCTCGTAGGGCTGCAGGCTTTGAAAAAGCACTTCCCCGGGGCTGCAGAGAAGCTGCTTGTACAACACCGCTAATCTGTAGGGTTCGAGGGGTCCGATCAGCGGGGCGGGTTCCTGCGTCCGTTCTCCCGGAACTGGTCTATGGTATCAAATCATGACCAAGTGAATAAAAACCCAAAACTTCTTATCGATAGGCCATTTGAGAAGGAGCAGCCAGTGTTTGAGCCGGTCTTTATTTGAATAAGCAAAAAAATCCCTCAACCTTCCCACACTCGCAGGGGGGAATAGAGAAAAAAGGGAAGGAAAACTATTGTGCTGACACAATGACAAGCAATCCACATCGCACCGCTACTCCACCGGCGTGGCGCAAGTACTGGTGCGGGTATTCTGCATAGTATCATTCCATGGGGTTTGGGTCAAAATTTAGAACAGTGCCCAGATGGCCCACGGATACGGTCACACCCCGCTATCCCTATTCTCCGTAATTTGGGTCCCCCGATATCCTGGATGACCCCCTGTGAGTCCAAAATCCTTCATCCTAAAGCCTGACCTATCGCCTCGGATCATCTGTTGTACCGGTCAGATTCTTTGGGCTTTGGTAGCTAGCTACAGTCACACCTGGCTATAGTGAACGGTAAGACTCTGATTGGCTCGTTAAGCTGCCTTCCGGCCATGCCATTGGATAATCCCCTATAGTGAACAGCTTTCTCACGTTCATTATAGCCAGAGGCAGCTGTATACCAGGATGCGGATGCAATTTGCCGCCCAAGATTTTGCTCCCCATTCCCAGACTAGGCCAGCTATCAGTATAAGCACATCTAGCGCCTTGCTCGCTAATAAAATCTAAACCCTGAGCTGTTGTTTCTTGGTTCTGAAGCGTAACGCTATCACGATCCCAAAGCCCTTTGTCAATACCGTAAAAACTTGTGCTATCCACTATCTCAGCTAGGGGCCTAATCTCCGTGCTTACAGAAAAACCCTGTAGGAAGGGTTAGTGTTTTCCTCATCCGGTCAGGTCCGAGTGTCCTGACTGTTGGATCTCATTAACTGGAATTCGCAATTCTGCTAACCTGTCAAACTAACCCTATAATTAGTTTTGAGACAGAGATTGATGGTGATTCTTGCCTCCGATTATTTCCGTGCCGCACATGCATAAAACTTCAATTGAAGTGATAATCATGACTAAATACTCGGGATGCACGACAGAAAGGAAAAAAAAAAGTGTTCCGGAAACCTAGGTCCCCCACTTGAGGCTAACCCCCTTACGGAATTTTTGGCAGGAATAGCCCTCCGCAATCGGGTATGATATGATCCCCTCTCGCAAAATTACTCCAAAAGTAAATTTGAACTAAATTTGAACCTGTCTACGATTTTTGTTCTCCCCTAGTGTTGTATAGGAAGTGTCTAGCCCTAAGAGGGGATTGAACATGTTGCTCATCTCTGGCCGATAGCAGACGGCGACACACTTCCAGTCATTGTTTTTGAACACCCGCCTTAAGAACACAAAAACAAGATAAAATTTATTCGACACTTGGCAATGGGATTCTTTACAAAATGGTTAGAGCAACTAATGTTGAAAGAGACTTCGGCTGGAGGGCAGGGTTTTGTTGACCAACACAAGAGACCCCGCGATAGTGTTCCGAACCTTCCAGTCCGTCCGTCCTGAAGGCAGTACCGGACGGACCGCTGGTGGTAGTCCGTCTTTTTTCGAGTCTATGAACGGACTAGGGAAGATGGAGGTAGGACTGGATGCCCTGCCTGGCCCGGTAGGGCCCTGTGGTGTTTTTCTGTTACATTTCTTTGGCTGGTATGATCGGAAACCCCAAGTTCGTGGTTTAATCTCGCTCATAGTTTATGATCAGGCAGGTTACGTGCCATATGCGTAAACTAATAAGCAAGGAAGAATACATCGTTAACAAATGAAAAAGCCAAAAGCGTTTGTCAAATTAGAATCCAAAAACCACCGGCATGAATCCGATGTTAAAATTGTCACGCAGGTTCCAGATCTACGACACTAACTACTACACCGAATGTTTGGATCAGGAGAAGATGTGTTTGGAGATAGCTGGGCGATATGTGAGTTGAAATGATAGTGTTTATGAGTGAGAGGTTAGGCCCAGCGGAGATGTTTTAGGAAGATTCAGAAACTCGTACTAGGGAGTGCTGAAAGTTTAGAACTAGGGTTAGCCAGAATATGGAAGGAACGAGTGTCACACTATGATAGTAGTAAAACAAGAGAAGGTATCAGGAGTGTTCAGGAAGGGAAAAGCGAGGAAAACTCTGTAAGTAAACGAAACAGCAGGGATTAAGGGAAGAAATGTTTTGGAAGTTTGAGGGTGTTGTCTGGAAGGAAAGAGACGGTGATGGAATGGAAACGGAGGACTTGGATGAAGGTTTTTCCTGTAGAGATGTTTTGTGTATATATAGGACACCGCTTGCGGTGCAGAAAGGATAAGGACCGCAAGACACTCTCTGCCGAACATAGCCGATTTTCATGATCAGCAAGGCAGAAAGCATATCCTCGCTGGAGAGGGCACTAGCACTATCGCCGCCGGAAAGTTCTGATATTAGTAGCAGATATCCGGGTCCGAGAGGGTCAATCGAGTTTCCCGGTAACTCTTCTGGAAAGTCCCAGGCATTATGCTGCGAGTCAACTTCGGTTGCATAAGTTCTTTGTCTTTGCTGAGACATCTTCACCGTGACTAGAGTTAAAACAAAAGACCTATGGAAGTATTTAAAAGAGAAACTAAGGCTCATAGCGGAATGATTGGTTCAGTCTTATCCTAACACTTGGAGCGCTTTTTCGTGATCCATTATTTAACCTTTTCTTTCTAGGCATATCCCTTATTGTGTCTGCTACATGTCATCACCATATATCACTCATAGTTTGTCTGCACCACAACCATCCCCTGCAGCCCCCCATTATCATATTTTTTTCCACATGTGCCCGGCCGTCATTCCTAATTCCTACCCCCTGTGGACCACCCCCCCGCAGTTCTTACCCACACCCTACCGTCTTTTAATTGCCCCTACAGTCCCCGCGCAATCCCGGCCGTCCTGCCATCTCCCCTCCTTTCCGACTAAACAGCCACTTTCCCGTTTGTCTCACTAACAAAGGCTTAGCATGTGGGGCCCGGCGGTCCCTGAGTAATATTCCCTACACAGGACCACGGCTAGCAACCCGTCCCGCCGAGTCTTCTTGGCATTATCCCCGCCGTCCCCGCCGTCCCTGTGGGGCACCTGGACGGTTCGGAACACTGATTTTAGAGTAGGGGGTTGGGACGCGGGGGATGCAATTGAGGTCACGAGACCGCAGGGGACGGTAGGAGATGATGGAGGACGGCAGGGGGGGGGGATGGTCGGTGAACGCCAGGGACTGTGTGGGATGGTCGGGGATAGTAAGGGACGGCGGGGGCCACCATGGGGGATGGCCGGGGACAGTACCAGTGATGTCTCATGATGCTATACAGATTTGCTCGGAGGTGTATGATTTCAACTTGGGCTAGTAGCGGAGGTCCAAGCGCTTGGACTATAGCTCCCTACAACCCACCCGGTCCTCACTTGCCCGGGCGTAGTCCGTCCTAGCACACCCAAAAAGACGGAATATTGGCGGTAGTCAGTCCCATCCTGCCCTGAAGCCAGGTGGACTAGACAGTTTAGAACACTGACACTGCCCTTGACAATGTTCAAAATGGTGCTGCTCGCCATACTCTCCCGATGCCTCCTTTGCTGATTATATAGCCGTCGGATACGCACTTGTTTGACTTCGGAAATGCGCTCAGGATTCGGGCATATGTTTCGGCTTCGGGTCTGTTTGTGGAAAGCATTTCACATGCATAAATGTGCGATAGTTTGGGATCGTGCAGCAAAGAAATATCCCGAGCGCAAACAGCTCGCTAGGTACTTCAGTGCGAGCACTTCTCAGCTATACCTCCACCCACATGCTATTTAGTGGTATGATGCACCTAATGAAATCAATAACCCGAATCCCGGGGACGTTTGTAGGAGAGTGAAACAGACTGGGAAAAATAATTTATCAAAATATCCGAGGCGACGGAGGGCTCGCGGTGTCTTAGTTACTCAGAAACTTGTTTCCCAAATTCTGAAGTCTTTTGGGGAGGCGATGGATCTCGATGTGGGAGCTGTTTTTCTGGTGATTTTGGGTTGCGTTTTCCTCTGGCGCCCGGGTTTTCAACTCTGCCAGAAGCATGGCCCGTCTATTGAAATAGAGACTTCTCACGGTCCTATGATACTAGTCGATATTTCACCGCATACCTACTGAATTCTGGAGTGGGGTTTCCACTAATCGCACGCACAGAGGGTTTAGTCTTTTTAGCATAAAATAGATCTTTGGCTATCCCCGCTAAATTCCTATTTTGTATTCGGAGTGCTTCGTGCCTGCTGGGATAGAGAATCATGTGTTTTGCGTTTTTAGCTTCCTTCTCCCATATTTCCCACACACCCTCACGGGTGATAATATGTGATGCTGATACCCTCCCACGCTATCGGTACAGGCGGGATCCCGGGAACACCAGGGTACTATTACTCGGATTAAATACATATTGATCCGGTTTCTAAAGTCAGCGCGCGCGATCTGAGCAAACAAAGTGAAAACCGAGCACCCCACCGATCATTATGTTAAGCTCCAAAACTCTTTCTCATGATAAGGCAAGGGTTAGGTTGTTGCAAGATACCGTAAGAATTGGCTTCTAGACCAAGCCGGGATCACCAGATGAGTGCTGATACATACCCTGCCTATTGCCTTTATCAATAACCCCTCTACCGAACGCCTGCACCGGATGCCTCGGCAGGTATAGAGGTGGAATTTTGTTGCGTTTATTCCTGCTCTAGACCAAACCAGTCACCCGCGAGCGAACCCCCCCCCCCCCCCCGGATATTTTCTTTTATAACAGCAATTTAATTAGCATATTTCCTGTCGCGCGCACCCCTTCCAACCTTTTTCGCAATCCATTAAACCCTGCTCAATCTGGCTGGGCCCTGCATGGTACAGCGCAATAATTGGATGGAATTCCACCTGTGATTTTCTACTCTTTCATGTCCCCAGTAACCAAAATACGGGAGGGGTTAATTTCCAGGAAACGGATAAAGGCAGTCCAAGTATATGGGAAAATTAATCACTAAAAGAAACACTTTTCGCATTATACTCTCGTTTGCCGGTGGGAGAATTGTAGTCTGAAATTTCCTCGTTCGGGGTGGTTCGGCTCTGTAGGTATGAGGTCATCTCAAAGAGCGCTTACCGATTTGTAAAAGATCCACAATAATCATCCACCTTATACCCCTTTTAGTTTTCTTGATCATGATGAATCATTGAAATATTAGGCGTTAGAAAACCACAGACTCGCTGCTCGGCGCCTGTCAGTACCTACTTTGACTCGGCATATTTCTTACTGTGGGGTTTGCAGGATTGAAGCGCCTCCAGGCGTAATTGATAAGATTGTATATTAATATCGTGATCACAAGCGAGTTTCCTAACCACAGGGATATACACAGCAGAGCCAAATAGAGGGACCAACTCTACATCGCCAGTGTGATGAAGAAAAGTCGCAGAAATCAGACCCACCCCCTATACCGAAGTCCTGCGCAGTGCCGCTTTTATTGCGACCAGAATACCTCCGATTGCCGATCACTAGAATGAGGAGGATGTTACATGGGGGTTTTAGTTGTAGTATCCGCGAACTCCATCCCTATTCTCTGTCAAAGATCGTACTCGCTCTGGTGGGGTAGGGATATGAGAGTGTCGTGGGGATCTCCTTAGTAGTGTGGAACCGCAAGCTAACTTTCTAACCTCGGACTTTGTCTTCTGGGGCTCCGATTTTGACGCATCGCAAGTATTACTTCACTCGCTTCTTATTTCCACGTAAAAGTGTCGGGTGATGCTCCTCAGTTAATATGGTATGTTCATGATTGGAGCCCCGGTTTTTCTGGTCCCGTGTTTCCATTCCTCACAGGAGGCATGGTTCTCCGTTTTTTTTGTTTTTGTTTTCTCCCACTCCGCCTGCAGGCCACTCCCTGGCCCTCTGCGCCTATACCATAAGGGGGGTTGAGTTTATCAAGCTATCGATAACCATATGATAAACTAATTAGGAGATACCAGCTTGGACCCCCGCTTGACGGCAGCTGGTGCGCCTTCGGAGTACGCGTTCGCAATAAATGCGCCCGCTAGGTGGAATGAACAAGGGTTGTTGAACAGGCGGTTTCCTTTTTCGACATTGTAACGGCTCAAAGCAAAAAAAGTGCTAAACGCAAACGCAGGACTGGAGTCAGTAGGGCAACGTAAGAACTCGGATTGTCGCGCGCCCGGAGTGGGGAAACCGCTTCGAAAAGCCCACAGCACCAACCTAGCTAAAGACAAAAAAAGAAGTGTAGGGCCTTACTAGCAAAAGCAACTCCAACGCCGTACAGATCTTGAGCACTGCGGGGGGTAAGTTATTTCGGGCCCGGTAGCACAAAAACAACGCGCAGTATATTGCTCGAAGAACCAGGAGAATGTGCCTGTGTCACGTCACCGGTCCCTACTTCTTGCCACAACCAATGTACGTTCACACTAAATCACTCGAATTTCCTAATCCAGCTTAGCCCCCCCATACAGATTCAGCACTTCGTGATGGAGGTGGGCCAGACATTTTGCCACCCTCCTGGTGCGTGGGTGATTGTGGGGTGCTGGTATTGGGACAAGCGAGTGGCCTATGCATACTCGAGTACCGTACAGTACACCTTAGAAGGATCCAAAGCAACCATTTTGAATCAAAAGGTATCATAAAATAGTTGCTAATTCGAATAATTCCACCAGCTTGTCCCAATATTTTCCCACTCGCGCGGGCACTCAGATACCCGAGTTAGTCCGTGAACATTCCCAGTAAATAGTTGTCTCTAATACCCATACAAGGTCACTGATTGTGAAAGAGGAGAAGTTTTGTGAAAGTCCCGCCATTATGCAGCAACGTTGGAAAAGCAGGGGGGGTGCAAGCAAGGAAGAAAAAGAAATTTTAAAATACGGAAAACACCACAGCAAGCAAAGAGGTCATGGTTTTGAACAACGCTTGCGGGGAAAAATCCAAACGCGGGAAGCCTAAGGTAGTCTTCGCTGGTATACGTGTACTGCACAGGGTCCGGTAGGAAGTAAACGAACAGTTATTTAGGGTTAACCAGCCAAATATATCTCTATCCGTTCAGGTTATCTATTCCCTACCCTAGCATATTCTAGCACACGAGGGAAATTGTGTGTGATGGTGTGGGAGAGCACCTTCTCTGAAACTATACATCCCCAAATGTTATTGTAGCACCACCAACCCTCCACTTCCTGAGGAACGGACGGCACCTATCAATGTCTAGCGTGGCTTGACCTGTTCGGCTCATTCACAGCACTTTGGTCACCACCCCACCTCTTCGAGAAATGCCTGCTTTGAATGAAACAGATCTCTCCGTCTCATGCATAATTTCAGTGTGTGACTCCACAAACCGCCACCAGAGGGGGTCACTGTCCGGAGAATATGGGCGGGGGAAATGAGGAATTCAAGCTCTAGTGTGCCTATGCACTTAATGGGCAACCAAATTTGTCAAGGGCCAACTGTCGACTCTCCGCCCAGAGAGTGTTTCCCTCTGCTGCTACCAAGCATTAGCTACCCTTCCAGACTTAGGAACAGCCAAACAGCTATATCAGCGGAGGAAACATGGCAGTGAAGGGTAAACTTTGACAACCATCCCACCCATATGCCGATCAATCTTACGAGCACAAGAAAATTCCCTTTTCACGAACAGAAGATTGGAGCGGCCCATCACCCCTGGAGCTCATTGAAGGCGGCGTAAACCAACATTGGCTGAGGCCAAATCACAGCGAATTAAAGAGCATGACAGTACAATGCTACCGACGGGGTGGTGTTGCGGATTGCGGCTCTGATTGCAACCACCAAGAGTAAATCTGGTTTACTTACCAATACTCATAATTTCTGACGCTTTTTAGCACGGACGCCATTGCATGCCACCCAAATCATGAGGCTCTGGTCGATTTCTTGCCCGTGTGCGACAGCAGTTGTTTTCATGAACATCAGAAAATTACGAGTACTCTTAGAGATGCTGCATTATCCTATCACCGACATTGTCCTGTCATGATCTTTAATAGAATTGTTCTCCAAAACCTAAAGAAATATCTATTAAGTCCCATTAGAATTGAGAAGCCTGTCATTTTTAAAAGCTTTTCTAGAAATTTAAACTACCCTAGGAACACAATAAGAAATAAAACAGTTTCCATTCTCCCAACTCTCTGCACCCTAGGAAAACTTCCTTGCTACCCCACCCCCCCCCTACTCCCCAGATCTAGGCCCAAGGAGAAAATCTGCTATTGGTCGTGGATATACTTGAGCAATGCGGGTGGCTCGGGCGGGTTAGTCAATAATAATCAAAGGCGTCCTGTTCTATACGGGCGCCTGTGGTTTGCGGAGTCCTATCAAAAATGATAATCCAAGTGGAAGGTGCAAGGAGGGTGAGAGAATAAGAGGGGGAGAGGCGAAGGTATAACCACCGGCCTTGGGAAGAAGACTCAACCAAGTCAATCGAAAATCACCAGCAAGCAGACACAGCTCTTATAAATTTGGCCTCCAACCCCTCCGTACAACCCTTCACGCATCCTCTCGCCTCCCAATTCCCACAATGGCTTTTTCAGACGCCAATCCCCCCTGCCCACTTCCGGAACATAATGAAATCACCGGATACACTGCCCCTCCTCCCTCCTACCATTCACCAAACGTCTGCACCAGCTCTGGGCTGATCAATCAATTACGCTGTTCAGTCTGTAGAACCCCGATAGTTGCTTTCGTATCAGAAGAACCTAATGGGACAAAAAACCTCAATTTGTTCGATGGTAATTCAGCCCTCACATCCCCATCCCGAAGCTTCTGGCATTGAAGTGGTCTTCCAATGCCGAAGAAAATAATAATATTTGGTTTCTGACAAGAGCATAGGTGAGGGAAATCATTCGTTCTCCGATTGCATGGTCCTTTATAGTGATGGGCACGATCATGATCGAGCAGATCATGGGGGCCATGCTCGATCATGATCTGATCGAGGGGACCCTATGATCGAATGATCGATGAAACTGGGGAACCCTGATCGAGTGATCGATCATGGTCACTGCTCGAGCATCATCGAGTATGATCGATTTTATGCCCATCAGGGATTAAATATTCATTCAATATGGATTCTGAGGATTTTCACTCGTGTTATAACAAGAATAGAAGAGCCATACCCTATGGTCCATTTATGTATCACGGTAATTTGTGGCTGATCCTGAGTGTGTAGAAGCCCGGATAGGTTTCGACTCCCTACTTATTGTTGAATAAATTTATTGAAAGTCATTGGTGGTATTGACTAGTTGCCATAGATTCGAAACGATGGGAGTGGTGACCTTATTATAAAGTCAGCAGTCATGATAGTTTGTTGTTCGATAATTTGTTGAGGAGCTAACAAGGTAAAGCCCGGCCAAAAGAATTGGTATCTAGTTTGCCGGTAGACTCCCTTTATATAAGTTCATTGCATCACCCAATCACTAAGATTAGTAGAGTGATCGGTCATGAGCCAAGATGCTCCAGTATACTCGATGATGGTCGAGCATGATCGAGCAGTACCCATGATGGAGCAAATCGATCAGATCATGGATGCTCTGCTCGATCATGATCTAATCGAGAGACCCCTATGATCGAGGTGATCGAGCAGACTGCTGATCGAGCAAAACTCGATCATGATCTGATCGTGCCCATCACTACAGGTACCCCTTATTGGAAACGATATCATGCTGCTCGGCATGCCCTCCCGATATCTCCTTTGTTGTTTAGATAGCTTCGGGGGACGCGCTTGTTTGTGGCTTCGGAAATGTGCTTAGGAATCGAGCATGTTTTTTGGCTTCGGGCGTCTGTGGAAAGCATTTCCCGTGCAGGAATCCAGCCGTCGGAAGGGAAGCGGAGGGGCTGTAAGGAAAGCCAGAAAGAAAGCGAAAATATTGTAAAAGGGCTTTACACACGAAGGGAAAATGCGGGGAGGCTGTGAGAAGTGATATTTGTTCTTACATTTTGTTAGCAGGAGTGTTCGGAAAAGGTGGGAAAGGACCAAACTGTGAAAGGGACCCGTGTGGCAACCCCTGGAAGGATAGGAGGACTTTGTCATGATATATCTCCTGTCTTTGCCTTAGTTAGTTGTTGTTGGAGTAGCCGTCGTTGAGCGTGAGCCTTTGGTTGTTCGTGAAAAGTTTTTTTTTCCCCGCCCCTGAGGTGTGCGATCGTTTCCGTTGTGAGTTTTTTCTTTCTTGGCGTTTCGCTTCATCACTCGTCACTCGCAGTATATCGCTTCCCTGTCGCCGTTACCGTCGATCTACCTCTGAAACCCACTACACATTTTCTCAGGTTGCCGGGCCAATCGTCCCCGGCAATAACGGCCGGCTTCAGATTCTACAGACTAGGACGAAACATCTTTTGTAGTCCAGTCCGGTCCAGGGCTCTTTGTTGTTATGAGGTGCCGATTCCCGATGAGGGGACGAGTAGGAGAGGGAAGAAAGTCAAGTCAAGGAGGAAACAGCTCTATATTTTCTAGAGCCGCATCTTGCTTACTCGTTCTATCTATGGCGGAATAGAACAATACAATGAGACCCCATACACTTCTTCGCTCGCGGAAATCCTTCCGGAGCCGTGCATACAACTGAGGAGTTCCGGGCCCCGTCACGCCCAGTATTCCGTCTTCAAAATAGGCTATGATGGGTAGAGAGTGTCTTGGGGTTCTTGTTATTTCGACATCGCTAGCGGTGTCCTATATAAATACAAAGCTGACTACACAGAAAAACATTTCTTCAACTTCGTCCAAGTCCTCCACACCCATTCGATCACCATCTCCTTCCTTCCACATAACCCTCAAACTTCTTCCAAAACGATGCATCCTTTAATCCCTTACCTCTGTTTCATTTACTTACAGAGTTCTTCCATTCCCGAACATTCCTGCTACCTTTCCCTGTTTTTCTAACCTCGTAGTGGGACACTTCTTCCTTCCATCTCAAGCCAACCTTAGTTCCAAACCTTTAGCACCTCTAGTGCGGGTTCCTGCATCATCCCAAAACATCTCCACTGCACCTAACCTTTTACCCAAACGCACCACCGCTTCAACTCCCATGTTCTCCAACAGTCTCCAAACAAAACTTCTCCTAAGCCAAACGTTCGTTGTTGTAGTTCATGTCGTAGATATGGAACCTTCGTGAATTTCAACATTCCGGCCCATCCTCCTCTTTACCCTCAGATGATTTGCAGCCATGCATGCGACTAGATTAGTGATGGGCACGATCATGATCGAGCAGATCATGGGGGCTATGCTCGATCATGATCTGATCGAGGGCACCCTATGATCGAATGATCGACGAAACTGGGGAGCCCTGATCGAGTGATCGATCATGGTCACTGCTCGAGCATCATCGAGGATGGTCGATCATTGTCAACTATACTCGAGTATGATCGATTTTGTGCATATCAGGGATTAAATATTCATTCAATATGGATTCTGAGTATTTTCACGCGTGTTATAACAAGAACAGAAGAACCTTACCCTATCGTCCATTTAATGTATCACGGTAATTTGTGGCTGATCCAGAGTGTGTAGTACGGCGGCCTATAGCGACAAAACCGCCACAAAACTCAAATCTTAAATCTTGAAATTCAAAAAACTTAAAAAGTTCCTCAAGCATAGAATTTTGTAGGCAGTAAATATAATCATCATCATAGGTAT
>Ga0307517_10002088_pt1 | contig 32525 bp, 42 predicted proteins | sample 23_EM_MG_FD_194515 | JGI IMG/M metagenome (GOLD analysis project Ga0307517, IMG submission 194515) | Populus trichocarpa ectomycorrhiza microbial communities from riparian zone in the Pacific Northwest, United States - 23_EM | ecosystem: Host-associated > Plants > Roots > Unclassified | place... | reverse complement strand
CTATACCGAAGCAAACTATTATATCTAGCCTACATTACTCGTGTCTTCTTAACGAGTTCTCCGATATAATCACGATTCAGGTCCTAGCTGTCGGACTACCTCACGCCGAAGCTACCACCTAACAGTAGCCAAGGCACAGATCGACGCGTACTTTGCCCAAGGTTTGGGCGGTACGGATATCAGCTCATTCCAGTCCACCTATACCTTGCGACAACACCTCAACATACTGGACCCATTTCGTGAATACTTGGTGTGGGCGGAAGCCAGTATTGATGATGGTCGACATGCAACAACTTTCTATTATCGAAACATTATTGACTGTGTCCGCTACCTGATCTGCCAGGTCGCGTATAGCTCGGATATAGTTTACGCACCTATTCGAGAATATGATTTGAGTGGGGAGAGATTATATTCAGACATGCATACGGCGGACTGGTGGTGGGATATACAGGTATGAGATAGGTCCTGACAGGTCTTGGGAGAGGTTTTTCAAGTGCTAACAGCCTATTCCGTTCCGTGGTAGAACACTTTGCCCGCCGGGTCAACAGTGGTTCCCATTATTGGATTGTCTGACCAGACGCACCTTACCAATTTCTCAGGAGATAAGAAAGCCTGGCCAGTATACATGACGATCAGCAATATCCTTTCGCGGACGAGAAACAGCCCTGCCAAGATGCCAATCTTGCTTCTGGCATTGCTTCCAGTACGCCCAAAGTTCACTGGCGAATCAGCCTGTGCCAACAAAGCCCAGCGGCAGACGGTACGGATACCCTGCAGGCTGTCTTCGATCTTGTCCTGGCACCATTACAGCCGGTTGCCCAAGAAGGAATGGTAATGGATTGTGCAGATGGCAAAACACCCCTTTGTTTTCCCATTTTGTCGGCCTGGATCGCGGATCATGCTGAGCATACAGCCTTGCAAGGAATAGGCCGTAAGTCATGTCCAAAGTGTGAGGTTCCGTGCGAGGAGCTCGGTGGGGATCCGCGGCGCATATATGAGACCCGCGACTACCTGCGATATAGGGAGAAACCCTTGAGGCATGAGCCGGCAGAAGCGGCCGGAATTGCAGAATACTTTCAGCGGTTGAGCGTCAAAATAAGAAACAATGTATTCATTGGACTGGATGGAGTAAGCCCCGCGGACCTACACAAGCCGGATCTCTTGCACCACATCTACCTTGGGTTATTCAAACATATGATAGAGTGGGTGGAAGGATTCTTGGAAAAGCATAAATGACACCAGGCGTTCGACGATGCTTGGAAAGAAATTCCTCCTTACTCCGGATTCAGCGTACCAAAAAAGGCCAATCGCGAAATCACACAATGGCAGCGAAAGGAGATGCGCAATCTCGGCGGTTGTGTTGCAGCCGTATTGGCGTCCGCATTGCGAAATCCGCACAGTTCTCAGTATCATGATTTCAAGAGCGCTTTGAAGTGTGTTAGCGCGCTGGTTGATTTCTCTCTCATGGCTCAATATCGGAGTCATACACCAGATACACTTTCCTACATGGAAAGCTACCTGCAGACATTTCACCGGACAAAGGACATTTTTCTCGAGTTCCGTACCTCGAAGGCTACTCGCGCCAGAGCAGATCGCCAGGATCGCGAGCTAAGGGAACTGATGGCGGATCAGCGTGCTAAAGAAGTCCACGATACAACCGTGGCTAATCACCGTCGACAGGCTGATCAAGAGAGGGTTGAAAGGTCCGATCAGCCGGCGGATTTGATACCGCGTGAGAAGCACTTCAACTTCATCAAGATGCACTACCTGAGTCAGTTTGCCTCCCACGTACAGCGTTTTGGATCCATATCGATGTATTCCACAGAGATCGGTGAACTAGCACATAATGATCAAATTAAAGATGGATACCGCAGGTCAAACAAGAATGACGCCGCCCCGCAAATCTTGTCGCAATATGGCCGCCAACCTGCCCTAGGAATGAGGTTGCAGACTATAGAAGCACTTTCGAAAGTTAAAGGTATGATTGTGGCTGAAGATAGTGGGATGGAAATGCCGGCTTTTTCAAGTCACAGTACGCCTCGTCGGGTTCTTAAAGGTCGTATCAAGAACACCAGGACGCTGACCGAACTATGCGCAACCCTCAATATCCATTATTCCGACATGATGCAGGAGATACTACATTTTACTAGGCAGACTGCTGCGGATGACCGGTGGTTGCCAGCTGACCCCAACGAACTAGGGTTACTCCTTGTAGAAGGATTTGCTCAGCTTGAAATTCCAGTCGCCGACTTTGAGGAAACTGACAGGTTCCAGATCCACCGGGCCCGCTGCACTGGAACAAAGGCATTCCGTAACGGCGGCCCCAGAAACGATTGGGTATGGGTCCAGACTGGTGAGGAAGCGAACTATGGAAATTTACGAGGACGGGCGGTGGCTCGGTTGCTAGCACTTTTCAAGATAAGAAATATTCTCAGTGAGGCGGGAGCTGTCCATCGGTTGGCATTGGTTTGCATACTCGATTCGGTCAATAGTGGCAGATTTCACATTGGCAGTGGACATATTCGAGTCGGCTGGCGGGTCAATGGTCGCGACATGCGAATAGTCAGTATAGGGGCAGTGATCGGACAGGCGCAGGTAATTCCTAGCGTGGAGAGGCAATGGATAGTGAACCACAGGATTGATCTGCGGACGTTTAATGAGAAGTATTAAATTATTCTATCCAATTATGTACAGTATTTATACGAGTTAAGGCTGGGCACTTAAGGTGGCAGTTCCCCTATTCAGTGTCCGGCTTCAACTTCGCAGCGGGAGTACTACACAATCCGCTGGGGTTTAAGGGAATATTTTAAATAGGTTGAATTGTTTTGCATGAATATGCGGCCAAGTTGAAGCCGTACACTTAAGATGGCAGTGCCCATATTGTGTGTCGGGCTTCAACTCGGCCGCCTGGGGTACTACACAATCCGCGGGCGATTAATGGAATATTTTAAATTGGTTGAATTGTTCTGCATGACTATGCGGCCAAGTTGAAGGCATACCCTTAAGATGGCAGTTCCCATATTGAGTGCCCAGCTTCAACTCGGCCGCGGGAGTAATATACGATCTGCGGGCGTTTAAGGGAATATTTAAAATCGGTTGAATTGAGTAGGCGGCCGAGTTGAAGCCCGCGACTTAAGGGAGAGATTCCCTTAGAAAGTGTCCAGCTTCAACTCGGCCGCGTGAGTTCTGCGGATGATTAATAATACTAATTTAGTCTCTCCTGTGGTGAAGCCAATCAAAGTAGGGAGTCTCCATGGCGACCGCGCCGGGCATCTTGTGCACAGTAAGGGAATTATGGACGTGACAGTAGGGCGCGGGCTAAGAAAAGCGGAACGTAGGATGTCAGCGGACGGGAGCGGACAGATCTAGGTCGCTAGAGGTGAGAGGGGATCTGGGAGGGCCGCCGGATGCGCGCAGTTGGTAAGAGTAGGCAGGAGGCCTGTAGACGAGAGGATAATGTGGCGGATACAACCGGAAGGGGCTGGGAGCGGGTGGGGTCGCTAGGAGCGCATCGGACGCTTTGGAGGGAAAGTGGGGCGTCCGGGCGCACTAGACGCAAGAGATGAAAGGCAAACAGGGCTCAGGAGATCCGGAAGGATAGGAGGCAAAGAGCGGACTGGCTTCGTCCGGAGGCGGGCTCGATATGTCCGGTGAAAAAGGCTCCTCCGCTCATGCACCTTGAGCAGTGAGTCCAAGTTGTCAGGCAGCAGGGACCTTGACTTGTGCAGCCGGTACCTTTGCAACAGCTGCACCCAGTGGAGCCAGCCTGTGTTGTCCTGCAGCAGCGCTGTTGACTTGTGCAGCCGCTACGTTTGGACAAGCCGTACCACGAGGAACCCGTCCCAGTTGTCCCGCAGCCGGGCCCGTTGGAGCAGCCACACCCAGGGGAGCCTATCCGACTTGTCCAGCAGCAGGGACGTTGACTTGTGCGGCAGGTAGGTTGGGACCAGCCGTACCAGGGGGACCCTGCCTGACTTGTCCGGCAGCAGCGACGTTGACTTGTGCAGCTGGTAGGTTTGGACCAGCTGCACCCAGAGGAGCCTGTCGAAGTTGTCCGCATGCAGGAACGTGGGCTGGGGGAGGATTTGGAGGCAGTTGACATGGGTTCCTTATAGTCGTTGCAGCCCCCCACTGATTTGGGGCCCCTGGCGGTCGTAACGATGCGTGCACCACATCCTGCCCAGGCGGGATTGCGGGATTTGGCACTACCATTTTGCCTTTGTTATTTTTGTCATTCAACTTTTGGCAACTGTCCTTCTGGCAACTGTCCTTACCCAGTTCCACCACTGCCTCCTCGATATCCTCTAGACGATGCATATCATTGGCTGCCACTGCAGAGACGATGAGATCGCAGGCAGGACACAAGGTCCTCATGCCTGTGTAAATTGGCAGGAAGTCGGCATTAGGGAATCTTTTAGCCATTCGACCTGCTGGCGCAAAGCCCCTTGCTATCATCTGATCCTTCGCACAATTCTGCCACTCTGTATACATCTTCTTTTGAGCCTGGACTTGTGTGAAGCCAATGTTTAGCTTATGAGCACAAACCCCTCGACTCCCTGGGTTGGTACGATGCATGCTGATTGGCACTTGAAGACAACTAGGCGGAAGTTGATCTGGCTGTCCCGGTGCAAGGACTCTGGCATTTTGCATGGATATGTACTGCATATTGATATTTTGCGCCATGTCCGTTGAGGGTTTGTTTATAGTGATAGTTGATTTGGAGTTCCTAGTCTTGTGAATATTGAGGATGATGTAGATGTTGTGGATGTCGGGTTATCCTTGGTATGAACTTGCTGCTGTCGTGATCAACCCACATTATATATACAACTCTCAGACATTCAAGATGGTTTGAAAGAATCGTGAATTGTTTGAATTGTTTTCAAGAATTGAGATGCATCAAGAACTGGCGCCTCAGGCATCCATTAGTGTTTCAGTCATTTCCTGTGAAGGCAATATGATAATCAGCTGATACCAGATGAGGTCGCGACACACAAGGCTAAACCGGTTCAATGGCTAGTGATAGATCAGTGAGCACAGCACTAGGCCCAGCATCTCCGAATCATCCGCACGGGTTCACATTGAGACGACAAGAACATCACACTGCTATCACCAAGACTGGACTCCCGAAATCGACGGCGTCAAATTCCATTATGCTGGTCCAATGTTCATTTTGTCGCAAAAGATACATGTGTGCAGGGGCGTATGAGACACAGTTGCAAAGTGAGCATGCAAATCTTGATATGGTACTCGCATCCCCCATACGGGATCCACCTGTGGACTTCCTTACCAACCGTGGAACCGACCTCTCGGAACCCAACAAACCCATCGAAAACTCCGATTGTGACTACGAATCAGATCCTGCTAGAGATACAGCCAGTAGTGAGCGCGACGCACCTGATGATAAGCTTACCGTGGAACCTGAAACTGAGTTATTCGAGGAGAATACGTACCCAGTCACTGTGGAACAGGAAGATTATCCGGGGCCTGAGGAAGCCATTGCAGACTTTCAAGAGTATGAGGAAGAGTGCCGGGATTTGGGCGAGAACCCCTGGGCTCCTTTTGCTTGTGCACAAGGTGTCAAACTTGCACCTTGGTTCATTGAGAGCAAAGTCTCAAAGCCGCAGATTAACCATTACTTTTCGAATGATATCGGAAACTCGACCTCTGTCGGCTATAGCTCTATGCATTTGTTGGAGAATCTTCTCCGACACTTAGATCCGTATAGCCCATATCTTGAATGGTTGGAGTGACATGTGGAGGACGGTCAGAGAACATTACCATGATTCTATCGGAACGTCCTAGACTGCGTGAGATATCTTCCTCGCCAGATAGCCTATCGTGCTGACTTGGAGTATGCGCCATGACGTGAATACAACTAGAGCGGACAGAGAATTTATGCAGCCATGAATACGGCTGACTGGTGGTGGGATGTCCAAGTACTGCTGCGTAGCCTCTTTTATGTGAAAGCATACTAATAGATCACAGGAAACACTCCCGGATGGGTTGACTGTGGTTCCAATCATTGGGATGTCAGATCAGACGAATGTCACCAACTTCTCCGGAGACAAGCATGCATGGCAGGTTTATATGACGATCGGAAATCTTCCGTCGACAATAGGTCACAAACCTGGCTCAATGGCGATTATGCTTCTTGGGCTATTCCCCATTCCACCCAATCTTGCAAAGTCATCCAGGGCCAACAAACTCCAGACACTGATAAATACTGACACACTCCGTAGCGTATTTGAACTCATTGTTGGGCCATTGAACGGTGCAGCGCAGGAGGGCCCCGCTATTGATTGTGCTGACGGCAAGATCCGGAGATGCTTTCCGATCATGTCAGGGTGGATTGCCGACCATATGGAAAATGTTACCCTACTCGGGATCAAATCCAACGCCTGTCCTAAATGTGAGGTGCCTCCAGAAGCATTAAGCCGAGCCGGCCACCATCGTGCTAGAGATTATGCAAGATACGAACGCTACGAACGTGAAAACCGGTCCCTAGATTCCGAGACCTACGACGCTGCTCACGCTCGCTACACGAATGAAACTCATGGTATCAAGAGGGGGCAAATGGTTGTTCAACGACTGGTGAGAGTTTGGACGCCTGATCTGCACAAGCCAGATATGCGGCAGACAATAGATCTAGGACTCTTGAAGCATATGATGGACTGGATTCAGGGAGTTCTCAAAAAACATGCCCGACAGCAGGCCTTCGACGAAGGCTGGAAGCTTTGCCCCCTGACCGTGGATTCTGTGTCCCCAAAAGGTCCTACAGGGAGGTTACGCAGTGGCAAGGGAAAGAGATGAGGAAGCTCGGGCGTTGTTTGTTGGGAGTTCTCGCTGTAGCATTGAGACAGCCTGATAGTACACAGGTACAACCCTTCAGACGTGCGCTCACCTGTATCAGGTCACTGTTTGACTTCACCATGATGGCTCAATACCGAAGTCACACGCCCGAGACTATATCTTATATGGAAGAAAATGTAACCCAGTTCCATGAGACAAAGGACATCTTCTTGGAGTTTCGCATATTCAAACAGACGCAAGAGAAGGCTGATTAGTTGTGCAAGGAGCTGCGTCGTCAGAGAGCCCAGATTAATGAGCGAGGGCCCCCATTCCAACAGCGCCGGATACGTGTCGACGATTGTGAAGAAGTGCACGACCATCGTATGGAATTGATGCATTCTGAATCTAATTTCAACTTTGTTAAGATGCATCTAATAAGTCATTTTCGTGATCACATCAACATGTTTGGCAATATCCCCATGTATTCTACGGAATATGGAGAGCTTGAACATAAGAAGCAAATCAGGCATGAATGGCGACGCTCAAATACAATCAACGCAGCACGACGAATACTAAGCAGCTATGGTCGACAACCTGCGATCACCATGAGTCTTTTGAACTTGGAATTCTTTCAACATGCAGGAGCTGATTTACCAACTGAGGTAGTGGAACATTTAGAGAAGACCAGACCCCCGCCAACCCCACCAGCCAATCATAGGATTCTGAAGGGAGGTTGGGATAATATCCACGAAGTTGTTGATTTTGGCAGAGCATGCAATTTATCCCCGGAGATGATTTGTCGTGAATTGATACGATATAGCCGACTGAGCCTGCCTCCTGAGCGCCGAATGCCGGAAAAGTCCAGGGATACTTCGAGCTCTGCCGGTGGAACTACTGCCAGAACTGGAGATCCTGGTTCTTACATTCCAGGAGTCAGGTGTTTACGACATACACCAGTCCCGATGCATGGGTGCTTGACTCTTTCCTAATCACAGGAGTCGGAATGATTGCGTTTGCATACAGACTTGTGGGGAGAATATGTATTGTGTGCTTAGGGGTTGTCTCCCGGCCAGGCTCAAGGCTCTATTCACAATCACGTTGGGCTATATGCAGCAGGATACAGTCTATCCCCTCGCCGGAGAACAATTCATGAGCGTGGTGAAATCTGGATGTCCGTCGGACATACATGGTCTGGTAACCGTTCAGCTCAGAGACGTTACCCGAGAGCTCACAATTGTGGATATCTGGACGATCTTAGGCCTGGCGAATCTCATACCGGGGAGAGACCGGCGCTGGCTTGTCAATAGTCGGATCGATTTACTTAAGTTTAATGAGATCTATTAGGACCACAGAGGGGGCTTGTATAATAAAATAAACTCCTGGAGCGCTGTAGCCCAGATGACAGCTAAATTGCTCACCAACGGAGATGTAGCGTCACGATCACGACTAGACGATAAACTTGTATAATAGACAAGTATATAGTAGAGATATCGACATAGAGGAATAGAAATATCTAGAAACAAACAAATTATCCACGAGCCTAGTAGTACTAGTGGCAGGAGGCACACCACCAGGAATAACTAGCCGGAGGGTGATATCCGCGTGCCAGTGGGCAGAAGGCAAGTTGTGATGAGCACGGGCGGAAGCAGAAGAAAAAGGGGGTCCCTTGGGGAGGCTTCCGGATGCTGTGGAGATGTGAGGCAGGAAAAGCGAAGTCAGGACATGACATAAGGGGAGGAGGAAGAGCAGGAGAAGTGGGAAGGCGGCGGGATATCAGTAAGGTCCGACGTCACGTCAGGACGCAATCGGTGTTGGGAATGGTGTCTTCACCCTCGAGATGCAGAGGATTGCAAAACGACGTCAGATGTGCCCGGATGCGGCAGCTCCCGCCCCTCACACACAGAACAAATCTTTGCTGATGTGGGAGTTCCGAAGTATTCGCCTCATGTGAGCAACGTTTCAACTTGATGAAATACCTAAGTTCACCCAGCCGCTTATTGGGTCCGTGAATCTTTCTGGTATAAGCGATTACTTCTCTTTTAAAAGTTTTCTCCACCTCCGATTCTACATCGCCATCGATGTCTTCAGGCTCCAGAGGTGGTTGTTCTCTTTCGTCTCAGACAGAAGTTGAATAGGGTTCTAGTAATGTAACATGGAAGACAGGGTTTATCTTGCACCATGGAGATATTTCCATTTTGAAAGCACGGTTGCCTCGTTTTTAGTGTATCTTAAATGGGCCGCAAAGCTTCGAAGTTAGTGTCTTCAAGGGTCGTTTGGTACAAATGTCTTTCACATGTAGGTTGACCTGATCTCCGACAATCAGGTTTGGTTGGTTGGTTGCTTTTCGATCGTAGCATTTTTTCATAGCTTCCCTTATTTTATTCAGTGCTTTATGAGCTTTCTCGTGGACTGCTTTCATCCACTGGCTGTATATGCCTGCTCCGGGGTTGTAAGGTTCACGCTCCTTCATCCATTCGGTCTGAAGATGGAAGCCGTACTGCGCATAGAAGTGTGTAAGTCCGTGAGATTTGTCGTGGAGTTATTGGATCCCAATTTGGCTAGTGGCAATAGCTGATACCAATCGCCTTGGTCACTGGTGACAAAGTTCAGTAGGAAACCTTCCAGCACTTGGTTGGTTCTTTCGGTTTGTCCGTCAGTCTGAGCGTGGTATGCCGTTGACATTCTTCACCTAATCCCTGATGCCTTGCAAAGACATTCCCACAATTCTCCCAAGAGGGTTGCGTCCATATCCAATATGATTTCCGTAGGTAGACTGTGAGGGTTGCAAACTTCACCGAGGAGGACGGTTGCAACACCTTTCGCGGTTGCTTCCGTAGATAGGCAGATAAAGTGTGTCATTTGAGTGAACCAATGCACTACTACCATGACTTGAGTATATCCTTGGGATTCAGGTAGTTGTGTAATTAAGTCGGTTGAGATTGACGTCCATGCCGCGTTTGGTGTTCCTAAGGGCTGGAGTAGTCCCCCTCGTGCATGTCATGGGGATTTATTGTGTTGACATTCGTCGCATGACAGGACATAATCATTCATCTATTGTGTCAACTTGTCCCAATAGACATCTCTGGTAAATATTTCAATCATTTTTTCCATTCCAAAATGTCTAGCTACCCGCGAGTCATGGCATCCCTTTGCGATCTCGGTTTTGAGTTCGTTGTTGTTGGGTATGTAAAGGCGGTACTTGAAATATAGGATTCAGTCCTTTAACTGCCAGTGCTTCGGAGGTTCTTGTCGCTGACGTATCCTTCACCCTAGTTCAACCTTTTTCTCGCACCACTCTTGGTCTCCTCTTCCCGCCCCTTCTACTGGCTCTATCAGGTCTGGTTCATAATTGGTTCCTATGATTTTTGAAATTGTCATACTAGAAACCATAACCTGTTCGCGTAGTAACCTCGGGTGGTTGTTGATATCTTCTTGACCAAGTAACTTCTTTTCGATGTGCTTTTCTTGGGGTATGGATACCACTGGTGGTGTGTCCATTGCCTGAACTAATCGCTTGGGTGACAAATCAGTCCTTCCGAATCCCATTTTTCCTCGTATAGTGTCATACATCTTATCTCTCTCGACAGCATCCGACATGTCAGTCTTCTCAATTATCTTTTGGGCTATGCGTTCGCCTTCCATGATCTGACAGTTGTTGTTACTATGGTTAATCATAATCACTTTTACTTCTCCCGCATAATCAGCATCAATTACTCCCCGCCAAGATCTCTTCCTTTTTTGCTCGCAAGTCCACTTCTTGGTTCTAGTCTTGCATACATAACTCGTAGTAGTCCCACTGCGATTCCCCCTTCCCCCACCTTTGGCCCGCGAGCTGGTATTAGAATTGCTTTAATTGCATATATGTCATGTCCTGCCTCCATCGTGAACCTTTGGTTGACATTTTCTCCTGGGGTATAATGGTCTGATTCTCAGTCGCCCAATTTGCCGCCTTTCTTTTGCCGCGTGGGTTTTCATTTGTCCTTTCTGAGGCTGCATTAGGGTAACCTGAAAGAGTTCCAGCTTCACGATTCTCTGTTGGGTATGCTCAGCTCCCTCCTCTGGACGATACTCCGTCGTCTGCTGAGCACATCGGGTTTCCCACCACTGGTTCCTGGTCAGTATACGATCTTGAACTTGAAATTCGCCAATTCTTGTGCCCATCGAACCTGTTCTGGGTTCCATTTCTTGGTTGTCAAGAAATGTTGTAGATTATGATGGTCATTTGTGACAGTGATTAGATTGTCAGCTCCCGCCAGGTAGCATTTCCACGGCGTGAAGGTCTCCAAAATTGCCAGCAATTCCATGTCCTGTATCCTGTAGTTCCATTTGGCCAGACTTAGTTTTCGAGAATGGAAGGCAACAGGATCTAATCTGATATCCAAGAATTGTGACAAGACACATCCAAATGCAAACTCTCTAGCGTATGTTTCGACCACGGTTTCACTTTCTGGATAGAAATGTGCTAGGATGGGTGCCGTAGTGAACCCGCTTTTGAGTTCCTCAAACGGCTCTTCTTGCTCAGTCCCCCAACTGAAGTCCTTCGGGTTTCCCTTCAGTGTTGCTGTTATTGGTTTGCAAATCTTAGAGAAGTCCTTAATGAATCTGTGGTAGAAATTCGCAAGGCCAATGAAAATCTGAACCTCCTTCACCGATCATGGTGACCTCTATTTCGTTATGGATTCAACCTCTCTCTCACTCATTGTGACTCCATCGATGGCAAAAATGTATCCCAAAAAGTCTACCGAAGGTACGTGGTACACCCATTTTTTCAGGGATATTGCCAGCCGGTGTTCCTCCAGTCTGGCCAGTACCATTTTCACCAGTTCAAAGTGTTCCTCATAATTCTTTGAATAAATAAGAATGTCATCAGGGTAGACGACTACCCCGTGGTCTAAGAATTCTCTCCGGATCTTATTCATCATTGCCTGGAATGTTGCTGGGGCATTTGGCCAGCCGAAGGGCATGATCTTGTCTTTGTAATGTCCATACCATGTTGTGAAAGCCATTTTCCATTCATCTCCAGCCTGGATCTGAATGTGATAATCACCATCCTTTATGTCAATCTTGCTGAAAATTGTGGCTCCCACAAGTCGATCTCAGAGCTCGCTCACAAACTGTAAGGGATATTTATTGAGGATGGTCAGTTTATTCAACTGGCAGTACTTGACACATAGGCGAAGTCTGCCATCTGGTTTTGGAACAAACAGTATTGGAGCTCCATCTGGGGATTGACAGTGTACAATTTTTTCTTGCTTAAGCATATCAGCAAGGTATTTGGCCTGAACATCTAACTGGTATTGGGACATGGGGTATATGGGTCCCAATGGCGCTTTGGCCTCTTCCTTCAAATCGATTGGATGGTTAAAGGTTCTGCGAGGAGGCAATTCTTTCTGCCAGTTCAGGGAGAAATAAATTTTTGTACCGAAGGTATTCCCTCCGAAATGAGTCTAGGGTGATTTCCTTTTCACCTTTTTCATACCCGATTCTTCCTATATATTGGGCTTGAGGGTCAATTGCTACTGTCTCATCGTATTCGTATGGGTCTGCCACTCCCTCGTCTTCGACATCTGCATGGCAGCCATCCTGTTTGAATTCCCACTTTCCCAGGTGTTCAAGGTTGGATAGTGGATGTTCCTTATACCACTATCGAAACAGTATGACTAAGTCACGATGTCCTGCAACCACAATCTCTGCAGATTTGTGAACCGATTGTTATGGGGTAGCTAACACAGTAGGATTCCGAGCTAACTAGGCCAAGGATATTCGTTACAACGGATTAATAGTCAGGAAGGCTCGCTGGTAATTGTTTGATAAAGGTAAAGTAATAAAGTGTAATCAAATATCAAAGAGTTAGAATATAACTCGCTAACTTGTTATATTGTTAAGGTCTCTTCTCCGTTGCTTAATGATTCTTCAACCACCGGGGGAGAGGCCTACTATTTATACTAATGTTCATGCTACTTCCACTTCTTTAGTTAAGAAGTATCTTCTTAACAATTCAGTTCGTCACAACAAAGTGCGAACACTGTTTGACCCTGAAAACTTGCCCAGCTCAACTCAGAGAATCTCCCGAACTGCTATTTGATCTGAGGGTGTCCCCACTCCACCAGTAGACAGTCTTCGATCTCTTCGTCATGATGGACTATATATGAATATGCGGTCCAAATGCCTACATACCAATAGTAATGTGGAATATGGAGTGATTAGTTCCGATATCCAGCTATCAAAGCATTATGCAGTAATATGCATATGCGACTGGAGTAAGAGGAGTAGTGTTCTCCAAACATCGTTCCAATCAGCTAAACATATCTTGAAACGTGCTCTTATCCAGTGGTCCAATTTATCTTCCAGATGCCTCTAGGAAGCTCATAACTTCGGGAGCATAGGTTCGGATATATGGTAATCCTATTGAGCCATATACCTCGCTCTTAATTATTAGGTAAGCTATTCCCGCTAGGGTAACACCGATGTCCATTTCTGATTTCCAACGTAACAGCGTGAGAATACATCTTTTGCCCTGATGACCCAGCGACGCCATCCAGACCAAAGATATGGATCACTTTTGTGCGTACTTCGTAACGTATTTCAAACTGGCTAACATGCTTTTTGTTTTAACAGAAAGATGTTTGAACCAGAGTCTAATAACATGAGAGTCCGAATTCTCTTTCCTCCTCACTCACGATAAGCCCACTCTTGTGCACATTCGTAGTGTTTTGTTATTGGAGGTCTTGGACGTCCTCTACCATGAGGTAATTCCGTTTTTCCTTTGGAAGTCATTTTTGTCTCGTTGACTGTGGCTGTTAATTACAGTGCAAGCACGGTTTCGACCCGGTGGGTCTCCTCAGATAAACCAAATCTCTTCTTGTGGTATACTGGCAGCCCACTACTAGCGGTCTTTCCCTCCTGCCGAGGAGTTCCCATATAGCCAGACATGGTCGAGTGTTTCTTGGTAAGTGATTTGCCACTGCGCATTGCCCAGTACCGTATCGTCGACAGGCTGTTTCCAGCCTAGGCCGGCTTCCAGTCGGCTTCCATGACACCTTCGCCCCCTCCTGTATCTCGCCGAGAAACCTGTTGGCCCGTGCGACGCATAGAGCCTCAGTGAGGAGGGTGCTCACCAACTGCTCGCCCCAGCTCGGGCAGACTACTTCGTTCCTGCTCCGAAGATAGCTTTGTGTGCGCCACCCATCTCCGCTTTCTAAGGTAACTTTCTCCGGCTATGCAGAGTAAATCTGAAATTATCGGGCTTTTTGACCCCCAGCCTCCAGGTTCCAGTTCCCACCTAGACCGTTGCTCCGATACGCTTAACCTTTCCTCGGTTGCCATAACATCTCTGCCGGCTATAACCTAGGTTATTTGTCAGGTCAATATTTCCTCCGGCTTCCCAATAGTTGTGTTTTTCGATTCCCGAGGAGGGATTCGGACTACCCCCGTGCCGTTGCCAGTGGTCCCATTCGGACATCCTAGGCCTCGTCCATAGATGTCTCCCACTTTCTCGGCCTCTCAATCCGATGCACTTTCTCTACATTTCTTTCCTGGCTTCAATCAGCCACAGCCGCGACCTGTGGCTTTCTTGGTTGGAACATGGGACGAAAGGTCCCTCGGTTGCCGTTGTCAAGCTTTCGTCCGCCGATTGTCGATACTTGAATGGGCAGTCGACAGTTTTTCCATTTATGGCCTGGAATACTGCAACGTGTACAACCGTCAGTTTCTTGTCTCTTCTTCATTTCCTCTTTGTGGATTCCCAAATCAGGTTCCTTAAAGCTTGTGTGTTCCACTTTTTGTCCCTCAGGTACCCCCTTTCGGATTGTCTCGCTTGCCCTTTTTGCGTTACAGGTAGCTTTCTCCAAAGGAGCGTACCTCTTCCATGAGCTTTTCTCATTGGAATCTTCTTCGGGGTTGCGCTTTCCCAAGAATCGGACTTCGAGGACGGTTCTTACTGGTGACCACACTGTTCCTTAAAAGCTTCCTCTGCTTTGGGCACAGTTCGGATGGCCACAACCCACTCCGTGTCTCTGCTGCATTCTTGGTTTGAGAGGTAACGGAGTGCATCTAACAGCAACCCTTTCTCGACCATAGATCGCCAAGCGATCCCTGTGACCTGCGCCAAAATGTTCAGGTTTTTGAATTCTTAGCGATACTACTCTATGTCACCCTGGTATTTAACCTGATCCATTTTTCTCAACGCAATTCGCACTGCGTGGGAAACTGTAAATCAAAGAACGACTTGTGCTTTGAATATATGCCCATGTTCATAGCCTTCTTGTTTTTGGTAGCCTAATTCTCCAGTCCTTTGTTTTCAACACGACAACGCAAGTGGGGCCACTTACTTCCCTTCCATTCTTCCGATGGGGCATATTATCTTATCCTCATCTTTCATCCAGTGGGTAGGATTCCTTGCGAAGTAATCTTCACACACGAGGAGCCAAACCTGTACATCTTAATAATCAAAATGTTCATAGGTGAAAGGAGGATCTGCGGGTTCCTGCCTAGATCCCCCGAGGGCTACGCTCATGATCTTTACAAGCTTTGCGAGCTGTGGATCATCACCCTCTGGCGGGTTTGGTTTCTGGGGAGCCTATGCGCATTAGTCGTTGCCGCGGTGTTCACCATCCAATTCGCAAGTACTTGGATCAGGGTCTGCACCGTTTCCTCCTACTCATGGGGGCATTCATCCCCCGATTCCTCCCTGTGGCATTGCGACCGACCGTTTCTGAACCAAAACTTCTTCTTCTTCTTCATCAACCCTGTGCGGACGAGCTCCTATCAGCCTATAGGAGGGTCCTTCCCCCTCGTCGGTAATATGCACTGTGGGGGCTGCTGAGTATGTTTGTGCTGCTGCACATGTTTCCTCCCTTGCCTTTTTTATCACATCAAGCAATGTCGCCATTCCACTTCGATGTGCATGTTGTTGCTAGAGATATATTTCATTTGTTTCTTCAAGCAGTATGTTGGGTGGTAGGTGCGGTGAGAAATAAGCCGACAGCTAGGACCTGGATGGTCTTGGCTCACAGAACTCGGTAACAAGACACGAGTAGAGTAGGGTAGATACAATGGAGGAACTTTGTAATAGATGGGCAAAGAATTGGTAGCGATCATGTAGAAAAACCTATTAGATTGATAAGATCTCTTCTCCGTGCTTGTTGTGTTCAATAGGAGCAAAGATGGTGTGAGGTGGTAGCTGCGGGGTAAGATATTCCGACAGCTAGAACCTGGATCGTCTTGTATCGGAGAATTCATTAAGAAGAGAGTTGTAATGTAGCCTTGATCCAATAGAGGGACATTTGTGTAGATCGTCAAAGTATTGCTAGCGATCAAATAAAAAGTAATTATATTGATGAGATCTCTTCTCCGTGCTTCTTGTTTTTAATAGCAGCGAAGATGCTTCGATATTTATATTCTACGTCTGAGCAATCGCGGTATCCATGGTATCTCTATACTACTTAAGTATCTCGCTAACCTTTCTGCCAACACTTTCCGCATGCGAACACTGGTAGACCCTGAAAACTTCCTTCCACACCTTCTTGCTCCCATGGTCAACTTATCGGTCTGGGGTCCCGTTATTGCTGATGGTCAGGAAACCACGTCAGGTGTCAGCTCATCTGTTTATCCATTGACAGCAATGATTACGAATTATCTTGCCCCCGTGCTTTAGAAGGTAGTCTAACTCACCAGATAAAAGATAGCCATTCTTCTTTGGTTGGCTCCGTAGAGAATTCGACCTGCAAGCGCATGCCGTTTCCTTGTCCCCTAGCATTATATGACTTGTCCTCGGGATGTTACCCATAGGTTGTTTCCCTTGGACTCAGTCTTTTGCCAAACGGTCCTTTCTGGAGTCGCCCGCTCCAGTTACTGGGTATAGTTACGTTCTTCATACCCTATGTGTCTTTGTAGGGAAGAGGGGGCTAACTTGTGTGCAAAGCGTCCGGTCACCTTCGACCCACTCCCTGACGGGCTGGCTTTGAGTGTCCGTAACCTTATGCGCAGGTGTCAGATTCACCAGCTGCGACTTGCAAATGGCGCCCAGAGGTCTCCCCTCATATATGAGGCCAAATGGTTGCACCCCAACTGACAGCCACGACGTATACGGTGTTATAATATGTGTCCCAGTGAGATGGGAATTGTGTGATGGGACGCAAGGACCCCAGGGTTCAGTGAGGATGCGGCCTCCCCACGCCGGAGCGCGAGGGGGGTGTTATCATCATTCTTCGAAGTTCATGCGCGTCAAGCTAGGGTAACTCTGTCCCCAAAATCTATACGTGCAGTCCGTGCGCCTAACACGAGCTCCGTTATTGGAAGGGTTCGTCCCGAATACTCTATGCCGATTATACATTCGAGTGCCTGTTTCAAGCTTCACATACTAGGGGTAAAAACCCCGGCATTTGCTTGTCCATAGATGGAAAACCTTTCTATGTTACTCAACTTCTCGCGGGCCCGGTATCACTGGGTTTTCTCTATGAATCATGTACACCTCTTTCTTATTTCGTAGAGTTAGCGTGAGGAATTCCGATAGTTAGGACGTGAATCGTGTTATATCGGAGAACTCGTTAAGAAGAAATGAGTAATGTAAGCCAGATATAATGGCCGGCTTTGGTATAGATTATCGAAGTATTGGTAACGATAAAGTAGAAGAACTTATTACATTAAATTGATCTCTTCTCTGCCCTTGTTGTCTCTAATAGCAGCGAAGATGCTTCGATATTTATATTCCGCGTCTGAGCAATTGCGGTATACATGCTATCTCTATACTAACTTGAACTCAGTATCTCGCTAATCTTTCTGCCAAGACTTTCTGACTGCGAACCCTTGTAAACCCTGAAAACTCTCTACAACACCTTTTTGGCTCCAATGGTCAACTTGTCGGTCTGCGCTCCCGTTATTCCTGATAGGGTGGAGACCACATCAGGTATCAGCTCATTGGTCTATCTGTCGACAGCAATGATTACAAATTATCTTGCCCCCGTGATATACGAAGGTAGTCTAACTCGCAAGACAGAAGATGGTCATTCTTCATTGGTTGGCTCCGTAGAGAATCTGACCTGCGACAGGATGTCATATTCTTGGCTTCCGGCAATACATGACTTGTCCTCGCGATCGCACCTATGGGCTTTGTCCCTCGGACTCCATCCTTTGCCAACCCGTCCTTCCTGGAGTCACCAGCTCCAGTTACTGGGCATAGTTACCTCCTGCATGCCCTACGCGTCTTTGTACGCATGAGTGGTGTAACTTGTATGCAAAATGTCCCCTTACCTTTGACCCACTCGCCGACTGTCTCGCTTCACGTCACTTTAGCCTTATGCGCGGTCGTCCGATTCGCCTGCTACAATAACTCGCCAACCCATCCACCCGAGATGACCCCATTCCTTGCCCACTACAGCTTTCATCGACAGACACAGCCGATAAAACAGAGAGAAGCTCATAATCCTGGGGCAACGATGTATGCTCACTGCATGCAGGATATTCATCAACAGGCGAAACAAACACTAGAAAATATATGAGGATCAATGAAGAAATATTACAACCAGAAAGGGACGGAACACCCAAACATTGACGCCAGCACCTTGGGAATATTGAATGCAAGGAACCTACATACCAGATGGCCATCGAAGAAGTAGAGCCTGAAACTCTATGGTCCTTTCAAAGTCTGAGAAAAGAAAGGAATTCCGGCCTACAAGTCGGAAGTATCGGCACGGTGGAAAATTTATCCTGTATATCATGTTTCCCTATTGGAATCCTATTCAGCCTCGAAGTGACCAAATCGCGAACAACTCCTAGGAGATCCCGAAGACATCGAATGAGACCTGGAGTGGCAGGCAGAAAGGATCGTCAAAAGTGAGATCATTTCTTAGCCACTAAAGATTTGAGTCAGCAATAAACCCATGAAGAAGCTTTGGTAGTTTGTGAAGTGGAAAGGCTGCCCGGAAGATGAGAATACTTGGAAACCACACGAGGGTATGAGAAAGGCGCAGGAAGAGGTGGAAAGTCTTCATAGAGAAAACCGGAGATGTCAGGCCCCAGAGAGCTCGCATCACCTAGAAAGGTGTTCCATCGGTCGACAAGCAAACACCTGTGCGTTTACCCGTACTGTGTGGAGTTTGAGACGGAAGCTAGATTGTATAATAGAAATATAGTTTTCGGAACGAACACTTCGAAGAGGGGAGCTCGTGTTAGGCGCACAGACTCCCTGTAAGGACTTTTGGTACAGAGTTATCCTACCTTGACGGGCACGAACTTCGAAGATTAAAGATCACACCCCCCGCTAGCCCCGGCATTGGGACGGCACGTGATCAGCGGCGGCCGGGGTACTTGCGTCCCAACACCAAAAACCACTATCCTCGAAACACATCCTATAACACTGTATATGTCGCGGCCGCCTCTCCGACTGGATCCTGCTCGCAGGGCCGATGAGGGGAGACCTCCGTGCACCATATGCAAGTAGAAGCAGGTGAATCAGACGATGGTGCATAACGCTACAGACACTTGAAGACAGACCGTCACAAGGGTGGGGCATGAGTAAGGGGACCTTTTGCATTAAAGTTAGACCCCTCTTACCTACAAAGATGCGTAGGGAATGAAGAAGGTAACTATGCCCAGTAACTGGACCGGATGACTGCGGGAGGGAGGGGTTGGCAAAGGATGGAGTCCGAGGGACAAAACAAATACGTGCCATCCTCAGGACAAGTCATGTAATGCCGGAAGACAAGAATACGACATGCGGTCGCATGTCAAATTCTCTATTAAGCCAACCAAAGAAGAATGGCCATCTTCTGTCCAGCGAGTTAGACTACCCTCGATGAGCACGGGGGCAAGATAATTCGTAACCATTGTTGTCAACGGATAAACGGATGAGGTGACACCTGACGTTGTCTCCACACCATCAGGAAAAACAGAAGCGCAGACCGATAAGTTGGCCATGGGAGCAAAAGGTGTGGTAGAGAGTTTTTAGGGTCTATGAGTATTCGCACTGAGGTGAGGTTCGCAGAGTTGCGGGCAAGATACGTAATTAGTATAGAGTTAGCATATATACCGCGATTGCTCAGACGTGGAATATAAATATCGAAGCATCTTCGCTGCTATCAGACACAACAAGCACGGAGAAGAGATCTGATCAATATAATAAGTTTTTATTTTATCGTTATCAATACTTCGACGATCTATGTCGAAGTATACCATTATATCTAGCCTACATAACTCGCGTCTTCCTAGCGAGTTCTCCGATATAAATGGATTCAGGTCCTAGTTGTCGGAATACCTCACGCCGAAGCTACCACCTAACAGCCGGTGACGGAGGAAGGGACCGGAATATGTCACGTGGGTAGTTGGTCACGGTGGCTCTTATGAAAGCCATCAGGCCCATGAGAAGGTCTTTGGAGGGCCAGAGGGGGGGGGTCAGGGCCCATCGCAGTGAGGCCCTAGAGGAGGGTTTCCCTGTTATAGGTCGTTGACTGGCAGCGGAGTATGGCATGGCTAAAGGTTTCTTCCACCTCGCCGCATCAAGAGGGAGATGATACCTGACCTTTGAGTGTGGGCATTTGGTTTTCCAGCTGAGTGGCATCAGGTTGGGAGAATGACAGGTGCAGAAAGCGCTGTGGGAGTCCGGGACCGTGTGATTAAGGAGGGCGCTAGGGTTGGGCAAAGACAGCCTGCTGCAGGGTTGATGGTGGGTGCAGCACAAACCACCCTCAGGGCAGCCATTCAAGGCTTATCAGGGATAATGGCTTTGTTAGGTGCACGGACTCCCCGTAAGGATTTACAGGGTAAAGTTACCCCACCTTGACGCACACGAACTTCGAAGGAAAAAGATAACACCCCCTCCAGCCCCGGCGTTGGGACGGCGCGTCATCACTTGCCGCCTGGGTAGTTGCGTCCCAACACCAAAGACCACTATCAATGGAACACATCTTATAACACCGTATACGTTGCGGCCGTCCGTCCGACCAGATCCTGTTCGCAGGTTATATGAGGGGAGACCTTCCGGCACCTTCTGCAAGTGGAAGCAGGTGAATCGGGCGACGGCGCATAAAGGTACAGACGCTTGAAGACAGCCAGTCGGAACGTGGGGTCGAAGGTAACGGGACGTTTTGCACGCAAGTTAGTCCCCTTGTACCCTCAAGGTCGTGAGGAGTATGAAGGAGGTAACTATGCCCAGTAAGTGGATCGGGTGCATCCACAGAGGACTACTTGGTAAAAGATGGAGTCCGAGGGAAAACGCCTATAGGTACGATCCCGAGGACAAGTCCTGTAATGCCGGAAGACCAGAAAACAACATCCAGTTGCAGGTTGAATTCTCAACGGAACCAACCAAAGAAGATTGCCCATCTTCTGTCCAGCGAGTTAAACTACCCTCGGTGAGCACGAGGGTAAGATGATTCGTAACCATCATTGTCAACGGATAAATGGATGAGCTGACACCTGATGTGGTTTCCACACCATCAGGAATAATGAAAGCGCAGACTGATAAGTTGGCCTTGGGAGCAAAAAGTGTGGTAGAGAGTTTTCAGGGTCTACGAGTGTTCGCACTCAGGTGAAGTTCGCAGAGTTGCGGGCAAGGTACTTAGTTAGTATAGATTTAGCATGTATACCGCGATTGCTCAGACGCGGAATATAAATATCGAAGCATCTTCGCTGCTATTTAGACACAACAAGCACGGGGAAGAGATCCTATCAATATAATAAGTTATCTACACTTTTATATCGTTACCAATACTTCGACGATCTATACCAAAGTGAATATTATATCTAGCCTACATTACTCGTGTCTTCTTAACGAGTTCTCCGATATAATTACGATTAGGGTCCTAGCTGTCGGAATACCTCAGGCCGAAGCTACCACCTAACAGTATATTGATAGTTCTCATCGTTACCGAAACGAATCTTTGGCAGAGACACTCATACTCCCAAACCCAAAAAAGGTTTCGAACCAAGACCGTTCAGGACTATCGCGATAGAAGAAGTCCTTACCCCTATACCCGAATTAGGTACACAAGAGCCCTACTACGAATCCTATTTCTGGTGGGTAAACCCAGAAAATTCCGTTACTCAGGAAGATATCGCCACGCTACACAAACCCCAGTACCGCCAAAACTGCACACTTCAGACCCCTTCCGAGAAATCGAACTCTATTTGGTACACCTAGTACCCCGAAAGCAATCAAGGCTCAAGTCAGCCATTTGAGATACCGATAGTCTGGGGAGGACACACAAGATAAGTTTCCATTGACAAAGGCAAAAGAATGTCTTCTGACCTCAAAGCTCGGGAAGCCATGGACTGGCAAGGAGGAGAAGGAGGCCGAGGAGATGAAGATGAGGAGGGAGGTGACGAACTGTCCCGAACCTCAGCGCCTAGTGTGGAGACAACGGTCACCGACCTAGCCTGAACACATTCGGCAGACCGAACACCCGGCTCCCCTGTCGGGTTAGGCTTTCCAGAAAAATACGGAAAGGGGCGACGGCCAGGAAGTCGCCGAACGCCTGAACCCACAGGCGCATGCCTCATGGCCGTTCGGATCCAAAGATTAGATCAGATCCTCAGCCCGTTTGACCCAAAGCTCACCGTGAGTCAAGATAGGCAACATCTTGCATTCAGTTCCCTCCCGACCAACATATTATTAAGGGCCCAAGAACTTGTAACCGTCAAAAATCAGTTGAAATCTGGGGTCCAGATAGTCGGTTGAGAACTCACCCGAATAGACGAGGAAGTTCAGCTTTTGGACTTCGAATCTCAGAAGGTCCAAGAGAGCTTCGCCACCCAAGTCGCGGAACGACTTGGTGCAACAGATGAACGACGGACCAGACATGAGGCGGTCACTTCTCATCTCCACGAAGCAGTCCAAGGAACAGGCGAACAGTCCATGCGTCGGGACCTACTCCTCGACCAAGAAATTGTACCAATAAACCAACAACATAAACGGGAGCTGGAAAATCACGAGATGAGTATCAATCTCATAAGGGATGTGCTGCAATGACAACAGGAGTCGCGAGAGGCCCAAGATGGTGAGATCGCCGTGCTTAAGGCCCTGGTGGAACAGTTGTTGGGTCAGGTGAAAGGGAAAGGCAAGGTGTCAGATCCGACACCCGAGGCTTCAGGGGCGGGTGGAGGAAGACCACCACCACCACCACGACACGGAGCGGCAGGAGCTCCAAGAGGAGGAGGAGGAGGAGACCCCGATGATAAAGGGGAATGATCTGGAAGAAAACCAGACGAGCATAGGAAAGGAAGACGGGACGAGAGACCCTCACCCCAGCTAGAAGAAGAAGAACACGACATCAAGAACGATGAACAGTTTAACCTGTTCTCTCCCGTCATGGCCAACGCCTTGGGACAACGAACGAGAGTCCCAGCGGAACCCCCTGCCATGTTTGGGAACGAGAAACGCCAGGATATACGTATGTGGCTATTGACATGTACGGATTATTTTGGTCGAAACCGCTGGCAGTGGGAAAATGAGGCACAACGGATCCGATACGCCATAAGCCGAATGGATGGAAGAGAAGTCGCACCGTTTGCGTTAACCTATCTATGACAAATGACCTGGGAAATAGGTTATACAAGACAAGAAGGATACGAGTTCTGGCACGTCTTTGCAGAACAAGCCGTGTGACGCTTCGGACCCACCCATGAAGCGGAAAAATCCCTGCGAGAAATGGGATCGGTCCAATATCGCGCTGATGTCGCCAAATTCTTGCCGGAAATGGAAAATTTAAGTATCCATGCCCGAGTCACAAGGCTAGCCTGGAGAAAAATGATTGAAGACGAACTCCCTGTCGAAGCATTGCGACGGCTCTCACATAGAGAATATGTCGACGATGGGGAATGGTGGGAAGCAGTCAGGACCGTAACCCGAGCGGAAGAAGATTTCAAGGAAAGAAAAGATCTTGGAGGAGGCGGTCCCTCCGGCGCGACACAAGGCGAGAAAAGAAAGTTCACAGATTCAAAGCCAACGTTACCCGCCAAGCGTGTAAAGAAACAATACACGGCTACGGAAAAGGCGGCCTATCAGAAGAAAAAGGCTGCGGAAAGAAAGGTGAAGAAAGAAGGGTCGGTGGCACCGAAGGGGGAGGTTAGACATATGGTGTGGTCAGAAGCACACAAGGGCGTCGATCAGAAGGTTGTCGACAAACGGAAATCTGAAAACGAATGCCCGCGATGCAGAATGAAAAACCATACCTGGAAATACTGTCGAAAACCGATACAAGTATCGGCTATATATCGAGGGCAATCAAAGCCCAAACGACAGTCCGCATTCCCGCCAAAACGACGCCCCCAGGTAGCCACTGTGGCCATTGATGGCCTGGGAGAAAGCTCACGACAAGCGGTGCAAAGGCCCCAAGCTTGGGCCTTTGAAGATGACGACATTTTATAAAGAGTGATTCAGGAACCGACAACAACGGTGTTCGGGTAGTGAGGTTTCCGCCTCGAATTGAAAGACCTGCGGCGTAGTCATTGACGAGATCCCACCGGAAGGCTAAAAGACCAAAGGCTCGCGGTTGCCAATTTACGTCCAAAATTGGGTAGTCCGTGCTCACCACGGGAGCCATAAACAACTACAAGAGAAGAAAGCGGTCGACGAGACTAAAAAGTGAAAAAGAAGATTACCCTTCGTGGGAAGGGAACTTGAGTTGCACGACACGCGGGAGGAGGGTCGAAATCCAGGGCAACCTGACTTTCTCTCCGAGTACAAAAGCCAGGCAAATAGAAGCTGGGGGCGCCTCTATTGGGCACAAGGTTCATGCCCAACGAATGGTGTCCGCGGGGGTCTCGGGAGTGAGACCAAACTCAAAGGCGGAGGTACGGTGGACTCGTCGCAGGGGCCTGTCTCACATGAGGGCTCAGTCGACGATAAAGGACCGCGCATCCTAGTCACAAACTCGAGAGGTACTCTAGTGAACCACCACTCCTGTGATATGGGAACTCCTCGGCAGGAGCTAAAGACTGGTAGTAGTGCGCTGCCCGATATCAAAATAGATGACACCTATTGTAAAGGTTTGTCTGAGGAGGCTTTAAGAGCCGAAACTGCGCAGGCGCGGTAACAAACCCCCACGCTATTTGTAACCCCGACGATAAAAAGATTTCATCAAGAACCGAGTGAAAGCTCTTGACCCATTAAATAACCCAAGCATTACGCCTGCCCTGAGGGGAAGGCATTTATTGAAATCAAAGGACGAAAACACACGATAAACGGCCTCCTAGATTCTGGTTCAAACATCTTTCTCATGAACCAGGATACAGCACGACGGTTCGAAATCCCGACTGAAGCTAGGGATTCACCGTTAAAAATTACCACCTTCGATGGTGAACCCGCGCCTACAGGAGGAACATTCTATACCCATCCTATTCTCCTAGAAATCGGTGCCAACGGCCACCGAAGTATGAGATCCTGCGAAATTGCCAATGCAGGAAGGTATGACTTAATCATACCCTCTGGGTGGTGGCATGATGAGCACCCCCTTAAAAATATCGCGGACCCACGTAAATGGGCCTTTGAAGAAGCAAAGTGCCACACTCTTATGGAACATGAGGCGGTGGCGGATATGTTTGAATGGGATGAAACTGTGGCTTACGATGAGGAAGCACAGTATGTGGGACAAATAGAACGAGAGGAAGAAGGAGGAGTACAATTGGAGACGCTGCCAAAACCATATTGGCAGTATAAGGAGCTTTTTGAAGAGAAAAAAGCCAAAATGCAGGCGCCTCGGAGGACTTTCGACCACGCCATCAACCTTAAAGAAGGGGCCGAACCACCATAGGGTCCAATTTACCCAATGTCGCCACACCAGTTGAGCGAGCTGGATAAGTACCTCAAGAAAGCGATGGCTGAGGGAAAAATTGCCGATAGCAAATCCCCTTACGGCGCTCTGATCCTCCTCGTTCCAAAACCAGATGGAAGTCTACGATTGTGCGTAGATTATAGAAACCTCAACAAATTGACGATCCTGCATAAATACCCTCTACCGCTCATGGATGAACTACGAGACTGCGTTGCTGGAGCAAAAATATTTACGAAGCGCCACCCAAAAGATGGATACCATCTTATTCGGATGAGAAAAGGCGATGAACATAAAACAGCTTTTCGTACACGATACGGACAGTACGAATACAAAGTCATGCCTTTCGGGCTCGTCAACGCTCCCGCAACGTTTGAGACAATGATGAACAAAATCCTAAGGGAATTCTTGGACCACGGGGTAGTTGTCTACCTAGACGATATCCTAATATACTCCGAAAATATGGACGACCACATCAAACTAGTCCAAAAGGTCCTCGACCGACTAGAAGAGCACGACTTAGCAGTCTCGTTGAAGAAGTCGGTGTTCCACCAAGAGCAAGTCGAATTCCTAGGGTACATTGTCAAGACAAGCGGCGTCACCATGAGTGATAGAAAAGTGAAAAGCGTTCAAAATTGGGCACACCCAAGGTCGGTTAAAGAAGTTCAGATGTTCAAAGGATTCGCAAATTTTTATCGTTGATTCATCAAAGATTTTTCAAAAGTTTGCAAGCCAATAACCGAAACGTTAAAAGGAAACCCAGGAGATTTTGACTGGGGAAGAGAGCAGGAAGAGGTGTTTGAGGAGTTGAAAAAGAGGTTTACCACGGCACCAATTTTATCGCATTTTTACGCGGGAAGAAAGACGGTGGTGGAGACAGACGCTAGCGACTTCTCGCTTGGATGTGTGCTGTCTCAATATCAAGGGAGACCGCTCCACCCAGTGGCTTTCCATTCGCGAAAATTGAACAGCGCTGAAAGAAATTACCAGATACATGACAAGTAACTTCTCGCAATAATGGAGGCGTTCAAAGAATGGAAAAGATACCTCTGGGGGGAAGAAGAACCCTGGACGGTATACACCGATCACCAAAACCTACAGTCCTTTTTGACCAAAAAAGTCTGGAACCAGCGACAGATTCGATGGGCACAGGGGTTGACAAACTACAACTTCAAAATTGTCTACCGACCGGGAAGCAGGGGTGGGAAACCGACACGTTGAGTTGACGGCCGGGGTACCGTCCTGAGGAGGGAGCTCTTCACAGTGAACAATCGATTTTGAAATCAGAACATTTTGAAATTTCAGTAATTCATCAAAAACGAAGCCCGGAGACAGCTCTCGTTCCTGAAAAACCACGAACCGACAAGCCTACGAATAATGAACCTTTCGGACAAGGCAATAATCCCACCAAAAGGATCAAGGTTTGCGGGCGGTCATGACATCTACGCCCTGACAGACGGCCTGGTACCAGCAAAAGGACAGACGATGGTGGAGACCGGTATTGCGATAGACTTGCCGGAAGGAACCTAGGGAAGGCTAGCCGCAAGAAGTGGTTTGGCTAGCAAGAGGGGAATAGCACTGGGCGGTGGTGTAATAGACGCGGATTACACTGGAGAAGTCAAGGTCATACTTCGAAATCATGGCGAAGCGGACTGCGTATTGAAGGCAGGAGATCGGATAGCGCAACTCATACTAGAGAAAGTTGCCGACGTCGACGCCATGGAAGTAGACGATCTGGGATTAACCGAGCGAGGGAAGATGGGCTTCGGATCAAGTGACATGAACCCCAAACGATCCATCACGGGTAAAGAGGAAGAAGTCAAAATTGGTTTCCTTCAAGTAGACACAAACAATAACGAATTCTGTAGCGCAGCGGATATCGACTATCACCCTCGGTTAATGAAAGAAAGAGAAATGTTATCAAGCGCTCACGTCAATGCAGCCCTGATGCGAACAATGAATGATTCATTTCTGGACAAAATTAGAGTGGCTGGCAAGGAGGAGGAGAAGTGGCAGGACCGAGGCCGTGAACTGGTTAGGATAAGAGAAAGTGGAAAAAAGATACCGGATGAATGGATAGAAAAGGACGGGTTACTATACTACAAAAATCGGTTATTCATTCCAGAAAACGAAGCGCTCCAGACCGAGATAGCCCACGGCTGTCACGACCCGGTAGTAGCTGGGCACTTCGGACAGGAAAAGACGATTGAGATAGTTACAAGGGATTTCTACTGGAAAAGGCTCGCAGATTGGATTAGAGACTATGTACAATCCTGCGACGAATGTCAACACACTAAATCCCCACCGCATGCTAAGTACGGATTACTTCAACACTTAGAAGAAGGACGTTATGCCGGCTGGTCCTTCATATTGACGGACTTCATCACCCAACTACCGGAATCGCAGGGTAAGACCCAGATCATGGTGGTAGTTGACCGGTTCACCAAGATGGCTCATTTTATCGGCCTCCACGAGAACGCAACTGCAAAGGACGTTGCGGATAGCTTCCTTCGCGAAGTCTGGAAACTTCACGGATTGCCGACCGAGATCATATCGGACATGGACGCGAACTTTTCCAGCGAATTTTAGGAATCATTGTGCAAAATGCTAGGAGTTAAAAGGCGCATGTCGACGGCGTGCCACCCTCAAACCGACGGACAAACGGAAAGGACCAACCAAGTGCTGGAAGGTTACTTACGAACATTTGTCAATTACGATCAGAACGACTGGTACCAACTATTGCCGTTAGCAGAACACGCCTACAACAACTCGGCTACCAAAGCGCACAAAATGACCCCCTTCTGCGCCAACTACGGTTTTCACCCACAAACGGAGTGGATGAAAGGAAGAGAAGCTCATAACCCCGGGGCAACAATGTATGCTCACTGGATGCAGGACATACATCGACAAGCAGAACGAACCCTAGAAAATACACGGGAATCGATGAGAAAATATTATGACCGAAAAGCGACGGAACAACCCAGCATCGAGGTCGGCGACTTGGTAATATTGAATGCAAAAAACATACGTACCAAACGACCATCGAAGAAGTTGAGTCCAAAGCTGTATGGCCCGTTCAAAGTCTTAGAAAAGAAAGGAAGTCGGGCATACAAGCTAGAAATATCGCCTAGGTGGAAAATTCCTCCCCTGTTTCACGTTTTGCTGTTAGAACCCTACTGAGCCTCGAATCGACCAAATCGCGAACAACCTCCACGAGACCCCGAAGAGATCGAGGGAGATTTAGAATGGGATGTAGAACGGATCGTCAAGAGTGAGATCATTTCCTACACGCGAAAGGTTCGAGGACGGAATAAACAGATGAAAGAGCTGCGGTATTTGGTAAAATGGAAAGGCTGCGCCGAGGATGAGAATACTTGGGAGCCACCGGAACGTATGAGGAACGCGCAGGAAGAGGTGGAAAGGTTTCATAGAGATAGCCCGGAGATGCTGGGCCCGAGAGTGGTCGAGCAACATAAGAAAGGTTTTCCACCGGTGGACAAGTAAACGCTAGTGGTTTATACCCCTACTCTGTGGAGCTCGAACTGGAAGATAGAATTGTATAAATAGACATAGAGTATGCGGGACGAACACTTCGAAGAGGGGAGCTCGTGTTAGTCGCACGGACTCCCCTTAAGGATTTACAGGGTAAAGTTACCCTACCTTGACGCACACGAACTTCGAACGAAAAAGATAACACCCCCCTCCAGCCCCGGCGTTGGGACGGCTCGTCATCACGTGCCACCTGGGTAGTTGCGTCCCAACACCAAAGACCACTATCAATGGAAGACATCCTATAACACCGTATACGTTGCGGCCGTCGGTTCGACCGGTTCCTGTTCGCAGGGTATATGAGAGGAGACCTTCCGGTACCTTCCGCAAGTGGAAGCAGGTGAAACGGACGACGGCGCATAAAGGTACAGACGCTTGAAGACAGCCAGTCGGAAGGTAGGGTCGAAGGTAACGGGACGTTTTGCACGCAAGTTAGTCCCCTCGTACCCTCAAAGTCGTGAGGAGTATGAAGGGGGTAACTATGCCCAGTAAGTTGATCGGGTGCATCCACAGAGGACTAGTTGGTAAAAGATGGAATCCCAGGGAAAACGCCTATAGGTACGATCCCGTGGACAAGTCGTGTAATGGCGGAAGACCAGAAAACAACATGCAGTTGCAGGTTGAATTCTCGACGGAACCAACCAAAGAAGATTGGCCATCTTCTGTCCAGCGAGTTAAACCACCCTCGGTGAGCATGAGGGTAAGATGATTCGTAACCATCATTGTCAACGGATAAATGGATGAGCTGACACCTGACGTGGTTTCCACACCATCAGGAATAATGAAAGCGGAGACCGATAAGTTGGCCTTGGGAGCAAAAAGTGGGGTAGAGAGTTTTCAGGGTCTACAAGTGTTCGCACTCAGGTGAAGTTCGCAGCGTTGCGGGCAAGGTACTTAGTTAGTATAGAGTTAGCATGTATACCGCGATTGATCAGACGCGGAATATCAGTATCGAAGCATCTTCGCTGGTATTTAGACACAACAACCACGGAGAAGAGATCTTATCAATATAATAAGTTATCTACACTTTTATATCGTTACCAATACTTCGACTATCTATACCGAAGTGAATATTATATCTAGCCAGGAGCCTGCAAGACAAAGACATAGTACAGGACCATACACGCGAGGTAGAGGTGCCTGGGCTATAAAGACCGTAAAGCCGAGGCAAGCGCAAACCCCAGAGGGAGATCGGTAACCGAGCCAGCACTTATGAGAGTGTGTGGCAGGACAAAGTCAATGCCCGAGTCCACCGGGAAAATCGAGGGGGCGTGTTACATGTCCCCAAACTGACAGAGGCGGTAAGCATGAACTCCCTACAAACAAGCAGGAACAACCGCGCAGTCAGCCACGATCATTAAGCCAGGCAATCAGCAGGAGACTGAGGCCAGGAGGAGGGGCGGCAGGAGGTGTAGCCGCAGGACTGAAGTAGTAGGGTGCTAGCCGACCTAACCGACAGGTGGAAGGGTGGAAGGGTGGAAAGGAGTGTAACGACAAGAAGTGGGTACCCAACCGACCGGGAGGATCACGATCTTTTGAAAGCCGAGCTTACCGACACATTTTCCAAGAGGAGGTGCAATACCATGGAGAAGAGGCACTGGGGCAACTACTTCACCAATAACCTGAAGCTAGAAGCCACACCGTGACGAGTTGCGACTGTACCCGAGAGATGCAAATGCTAAGCGAGGGGCCTCGAAGCAAGTGCAGGGCAGAGGATGAAGGGGTAACCGTAACCCCCTAGACAAAGGCAGCCCATAGATGGTGCCATGAGGAGGGCCCAGACGGGAGAGGCCGATGGGGGGAGATTCACCCATGTAGGCAACAAGGCCATGAGAAAAGGGGAGAGGGATACCAACCAATGATGATTTCTCACAGTGTTGAGATTTCAATCACTGGAGGTGTAGGAGATGATAGGCGCACGGACTCCCTGTAAGGATTTACCGGGCAAGGTTACCCTACCTTGACACACACAAACATCGAAGGAAAAAGATAACACCTCGTTCCAGCACCTGCGTTGGGACGGCATATCATCAATGGCCCCCTAGGAAGTGACGTCCCAACACCAAAGACCACTATCAATGGAACACATCTTATAACACCGTATACATGGCGGCCCTCTGTCCGACAGGATCCCGTTCGCAGGGTATATGGGGGGAGACCTTTGGGCACCTTATGCAGGTGGAGGTAGGTGAATCGGGCAACGGTGTATAAGGTTACAGACACTTGAAGACAGACAGTCAAAGGAGAGGGTCGAATGTAACGGGACGTTTTGCACGAAAGTTAGTCCCCTCGTACGTTCGACGACGTGTTGAGTATGAAGGTGGTAACTATGCCTAATAAGTGGATCGTGTGCATCGACAACGGACAGGCTGGTAAAAGATGGCATCCGAGGGAAAAAACCCATAAGTAAGATCCCGCAGACAAGTCGTGTAATCCTGGAAAACCAGAAGACGACATGCGGGCACTTGTCGAATTCTCAACGGAACCAACCAAAGAAGATTGCCCATCTTCTGTCCAGGGAGTTCGACTACCCTGGGTGAGCACGGGGGCAAGATAATTCGTAATCATCGTTGTCAACGGATAAACGGATATGCTGACACCTGACGTGGTCTCCCCACCATCAGGAATAACAGAAGCGCTAGCCAATATGTTGTCCTTGGGAGCAAAAGGTGTGGTAGAGAGTTTTCAGGGTTTACAAGTGTTCGCACTTAGGTAATGTTTGCAGAAATTATGAGCAAGGTACTTGGCTAGCATAGAGTTATCATGCATACCACGATTGCTCAGATGCGGAATATAAATATCGACGTATCTTCGCTGCTATTAGAACCAACAAGCACTGAGAAGAGATCTTATCAATATAATAAGTTTTCTACCTTATCGTCACACATACTTCGACGATCTATACCGAAGTAACCTTTATATCTAGCCTACATTACTCGTGTCTTCTTAACGAGTTCTCCGATATAATAACAACCCAGGTCCTAGCTGTCAGAATACCTCACGCCGAAGCTACCACCTAACAGGAGAGATGGTTCGTGTTATCGCTCAGTCCATTTTTTCTTTTTCTTTCTTTCTTTTTATATCATGTATTCATAGTTATGGTACAACAAGTCGCATACAGCGCTAGCTACCGCGTAAACCAAACCTTAATCTCAAAAAATCAAAAGAAAAACGAAAATATATACAAACCATCTCCAACTTGTGCGAAGTACTGGACACACATCAGCAAAAACGGACCCTGCGTCTGATCCGTCGGCGTTGCGTCCTGACGCAAGCGACGTATTTTCTGCGTCCCATGCGTCCTGACTTGCGTTGCAACGCCCCGCCACATTCCACGCCTCCTGAATTGCCCCGCAACGTTCCATCCGTCCTGACGCAACGTCGTCTCCTCCCGGCGTCTAGACTACCCTAGACTCTTGTTCT
>Ga0307517_10002087_pt1 | contig 32531 bp, 48 predicted proteins | sample 23_EM_MG_FD_194515 | JGI IMG/M metagenome (GOLD analysis project Ga0307517, IMG submission 194515) | Populus trichocarpa ectomycorrhiza microbial communities from riparian zone in the Pacific Northwest, United States - 23_EM | ecosystem: Host-associated > Plants > Roots > Unclassified | place... | reverse complement strand
TCCTCCTTATCGGAGTCGGGGAATCGGGCGCCCATCTGCCATTACGAATGCGGAATGGCGTCGGCTAGGAAAAATAGAGAGTGGGGCGCCGTGATCTCACGGGATTCCGGCAGCGGGTTTGTGGCGTTCTCTGCAAAGGCTCCGGATTGGGGCTGAAAATCATGCGTAGGATAGAAACCGATGATGGCTGAGTTTGGCACACAGGGCTGCCATATTGAATCCATCACCCGCTCAGTGACCGCATATACAGGTATGAAAAGACACTTCCATCGAACTGTTCAGGTCAGCCTGACTGTTTCATCGTGTGCTCGTTCAGTTCCCTGCTCCACGACACCGTTCTCGGGGTCTTCACATAAACGCCTTTCTATCCAACGTTGGGTTTATTACGGAAGGGGTGGAAGCATTTTCCTTTCGTATTTTCTCCCCAAACCGTCATGTCAAGCGACTGATTCCAATCGGTGATGGACGCCCTGGCAAAAACAACCACGTTTTCGTCACACGTCGGGTTTCTCGCTCGAGCCCTCCCTTGACACGCACCCCACAGCAACCAGAATGCATGACCAGACTCGGGGAACGGGGGAACGATTGTCTTCTTTTCGTAACATGTAATTACTCTCTACATCCTTCAGTATAGCATTGATGGTGTAATGGTAACATCGTACCTTCCCAAGGTATGGCCCCGGGTTCGATTCCCGGTCAATGCACTTTTTCGCGCAGAAACATCGGGTCGGAGTTTGCATTATTATATATACATAGGGTGTACGTTTTACAAAGAGACGGATATCGATGGATGGGCAGGGAGTGCTGAGAGAACATATCACTCACTCTTCAAATGCGATGAGTGGTTCCTGAATGGCGGGGCTGGGAGGTCGGATCCATGGTTCAGCAGGTACCCCCCTTGGTGGAGACGGGTGCCTTCGAGCATCTCTGGGTGGAGACTCGAGGATTTTCCGCCGGGACGCCTCGCTTCCGAACTTTCCTTCTCCGCTTCCTACTCGTTCATGGATTAACTCGCGCTTGGGTATATTCATGGTCGGAACTTTGGGAGTCTGTACCGGGGTGACCGTGGTCGGGACGGGCTGTTGGGTGGGTGGTAACATGGGAATTATAGGAGTCAATCCGAGGGTCTTCCTTGTGGGTATTATCTTGCCTACACTTCGAGTAAGCAAGGGACCCGGGAAAACAGTGCGAGAGGGACGTAACCTGCTCCTTTGAGCGTGTCATACCCTTTCAGTCGGGTTTTGTCCCAAGTGGGGTCAACTAGGGATCGCGACGTTTAGTTAAGCAGGCGGATGTCCAGAATGGATTGGACATGCCTGTTGAACCTTCTTCGACTGCCACATAGTCGATCTTGAAACGTTTGAGGTATTCTTCGTCCAGTGCCCAGCGTGCATCTGGAACGACCTCGTCGACCCACCGACAGTGGCGAACGATTTCGCAACGCTCCACGTGTGGACGCAAAGGGAGGAGGTTATGTTGACCACGTTCGGCGTCCGAAAACACGCCAACGATAAGATGGGTTTGCGGGAACGAGAGTTTGGCTTGTCTAAGCTGGAGACTTTGGCTATATATAAAGTGCATGATGAGGGGCGAGCAGCCACTGGTGAGAGGGAAAGCACTTACGCGACGTTGAGTCCGTCGAATAGCCCGTCTACATAGACCCGGACGGTGCCCATCTTCTCCACGAGAACTTGGCCGTGTCCATAGATAGGGGGAAGGGAATGAGACTCTTCCAGGGACTTTCTGACATAGTCCTGTATCTGGTCTGGAGTGAGCCTTGCGGTTTCGAACCTGTCCCTGGCGGGCGGCAAGGGTTCGGGTTCCCAGTTGCTGCGCTTGGGTGAAACCCTGAGGTTGAGAGGGTTTAAACCTGGATCTCGCTCCTTGCATCTGACGGTATTTTGAGCGGTAGATGGAACGGTGTGGGAGCCGCCGTTGCTGGAGTTGGGAGTATGGGGGTCGGAGGGGAACTCGAGTTCTTCGGAGGGGTCGTAGGTGTTGAGATCGGCTATGCTGGATTCCAATGATCTGCTGCCGCCCTCCGAGATGACGTCGTAATCGGCCAGGTCATCGCTGAGGGTTTGGGAGGTGCTCAGGCTGCTCATGGGGGAACAGTGGCGATATTTGGTTCTGAGGATGGCGAGATGGGCTTCCTCCTCCACGCGTATTATACTGTACTTGGATCAGAGTCATCACCCTTCTTACGTGTAAGTATACGACGATAAGATCAAAACCGTGTTTATTCACGAGACAAAAAAATACAACTTTAATCATCCTTTTCGAACAGCTGTAACTTCAGTGGCCAGGGTGTCCCCATCCAACTCGCCAGGACCGTGTGGTCTCTGAGATTGTCACCAGTGTTCGGGTGGACGAGGACGCTAGGAGTGATTGCAGTCGGTCGGCCTTTTCTTTTGGCGAGACAATAGGAGGTTAGCACTCACGAAAGGGGGCCTCGATTCACAGCCAGCCAGGTAAACAGGGTACCGGTCTCGTGTGGCGTGAAGGTATCGATTTCAAACATGGCCACAGGATGGGGACCGACTGGTTCCTCTCGGAAGCGACAGATCATGAGCTGCGTGCGAGTCACAATGGGGTCATTAGGGCTCGATGGGGGGGGGATACCTCTGGGAATTCCCTTCGAAGTCTCTCATGGAGTTCTCGTGCAAACTTTGTTTCGTTCTCATCGCTTTGGTTGTAGTAGACTATACGGCCGGAATGTGGTGAGCGGAAACCTGAGGGAGAGCCAGGACAATGCTCACTGTGAAAGTCGAAGTTGGCGTGGTTGGGGAGAAAGGGCTTTGGAGCCTGGTCCCAAACGGAGGATCTGGGCCCAGGTGTGTTTTTCAACGATCTACCATCCGGATTAAACTCGGTGGGAAGAGGATCTCGGGGACCCTGGTAATCCTGAAGGGGAGATGGCCACTTTTTTGGCATGGCGCTGGTGGAGGAGAGGGGGCGAGGGGTGTATCGGTGGGGGTCTCAGGCCGGCTCAGACCGCGCGCTCGTCATCTGCATCCATGTCGTCAGCGCGGGAGTCGGAACACATCATCTCTGCAAGGGAGACCTTGGACAGTGAGCGCATCTTGCGTAGACATCTCCCTGGATCCAGCTGAGCACCCACAGCCCTGTACGACATCTCACAGCTTTTGAACACCAAGCTGGACAAGGAGACACTCGCCACCTGCGTCCAAATGATAGAGAGCGGTGTGAACCCGCAAGCGCTTGCGGTACGGAATTTATTTCCTGTGTGCTCCCTTCGTATTTACGCGATTTCAGGCTGTAATCCAAGAACTGAGGAGGGAGAGTGCCGCGCTTCAGTCGTCGTCATAGCCATCTACACGCGTCGTGTAGCCTAATGTACTGCAAAGTAGAGACCTGCCTCGGGAACGGCGCCAGCCCACCATCTAAACTTTTCCTAACCCACTTGGACAGATGATGGAACCTCCCCTGCCAACCTCCATCTCCTCCCACAATCCTCTACCGCCAAAGCCCACAAGGGGCCCACCATGAGCTTCTTCTTCTTCCTCTCTCTACCTGTCCTTTTTGCCCCCGTCCTCGCTGACTTCACCGATGCCCAGCTCACAGTCGTCAAACAACGTCTCGCCGAGAGTTCGCGGAGGAGGTACTTACCCCGCCTTGGCCTCCAGAATATTTCCAATCTCATGTTACGCTACAGTTGGGAGCACGGCACAAGAGCACAGGCGCTTCTGGAACTTGACAGTCCTCGATATTCGGTCACGACACCCGGAGCGAAACTTCCCCCCAGTAATGCCAATCCACCATCTTCACTCAATGATGTTTTCACCATCGCTCGGAACGTCGTTTCCGAACTGGGTCCCACCGGAAACACCCCGAAGCCGTTCGTCAACGATGGTTCTGCTGGAGATCCACCAAGTGTCGGAGTGGCCGTGATCCTCGCAGACTGGACGAATCAACAATCCTCCGACGGTCAGAACTATGCGCAAGCCATCCGGAACCAGTTCAACTATCTCTACACCGTTCCAATGACTAGCGATGGTGCCATTTCCCATCGTGTTAGCGGGCTCCAGCTCTGGTAAAACAACAATCCATTCCCCTCGTCCCGCTTCCTCATACCTTCTCTAGGTCTGACTCCGTCTACATGGTTCCCCCTTTCCTGGCTTATTATGGCGTCATGACCAGAAACAGGTCCGCAGTGGCAGAAAGTTACAACCAGATCAGTCTCTACCGCAAATACTTGCGCGAGCAAGGGTCCGTTAACCTCTGGAGGCACATGGCCTTGGGTGGCAGCCCAGATAACGGTCACTGGTCTACAGGTCTGCTTCGAACTATCCCGTTATTAGTTCGTTTGATCCTCATCAGGTTTTGTACCCGCCCAGGCAATGGCTGGGTAGCCGCAGGCATGCTTCGCGTTCTTGGAACTATCAAGAACTCCGAGTACGCTGGCAGCTTCAAGAGCGAACAGAAGGATCTCATCGACTGGGTCCTCGAGATCCAGACTGGCATGTACACGTACCTCGTGAGTTCTTTGCAACTCCAGAGTTGCGCCATAGACCCGTCATGCCTGACAACCGCCTTTACTTTTTCCCATTCAGCGATCGACCAGCTGTTTTGGCAACTACGCCGACGACGACCGTTCGTTTGACGACGCTGCCTCTGCCGCGCTTCTTGCCGCCACCGTCTACCGTTTATCCACCTTGGCTGGAAAACACAAATACATTTATTTGGCTGAGAGAACACGGATCGCACTCACTGCCCGCTCCAACCTTGGAGGCGGTCCTAGTAATGGTACTTTTGCATCGATGGTGCATTTTGATGCCGATGGGTGGCTATCACCGGTCGTGGACCCATGGTCGTTTGGAGAAGTAGGATCAAAAAGTTCCGAAGCCCAGGCGTTTGTGCTCATGATGCAGGCTGGCTATCAAGATTGGGCTCGCGCCGGTTACAACGGTGTCAACGCTGGGATCCGAAGTGCGGCCCCTCTCTCGCTGACCGCGTCTTTTGGAGTTGGAGTTGCTCTGGTGCTTGTATTATTTCAATAATTAGATGGATTGTGTTTCTCACTGTAATATAATCGACCTTTTTCGCACGACGGACACGGTACGGCGATTACCGACGGTTTCTCTGTCCGAGTCGCATGCTGTAGCACTACCACTGGACTCGCTGTGCGGTCTCCACTGTCTCCTCGAATCTCGACCAATCCTTTCTCCTTTTCTTTCTTCTCTCTCGCCTTTTTCCAATGCCCTCGCTCTTCTCAAGGGCGAGAACAACCTCGACCTCTAAGCCGTCCCAGGCCGCCAACGACACAGACGAGTTTGGCAGAGCTCCTACCCCCCTCCGTCCCAAATCCTCCTTCAACACTCCTACGAAAAAGGACAAGAAGGACAAGTCTGCAAGGTCCCGAGCGATCAACACACCCGACCCCGACGCCCAGGAATATTTCCCCGAGATCGCAGACGGCAGTTTCCTCCCTCTCAACCTAAACCCACTTCGCTTCGACTTTCGAGAGCGCGAAATCACTCAGGATTATGGTTATCTCTCTTACAAGCGTCATGTTGTGCTCGGACTCGAGGAAATCTCTCGCCTCGTCGACGTCGTCTCCCAAGAGCTGGGTGCCCGTTGCCTCACTACCCCATTCATCTTCTCTGCACTCGCTCTCGACGTCTCCGCCTCTGCTACCACAAGACTCATCGAGACCTTCCTTCAGACGTGCAACTCGAGACACCCTTCGCTTGACCAGAAATGGCGGGAAGAAGCCCAGTTCGCCGGTCCTCACGAACTCGGCATGTGTCTACGCTGGGGCCTCGCCCGCGCAGTCAGAGTCGTCGGTGGACTGGAAGTCCGCGGTTTACTCAACTACGAATCCTACATTGAATGGAGAGACTCTGAGTCCGGTACGGCCGTCTTTTTACCTTGACTTGACCACGTTGATCCGTCGATCACTCACACATTCCCTCCCTAGCAATGAATTACCCTCCAGCCTTCTTCGCCAATTTTTTGGACCCGCTTGATCCAATCCTCCAATCCCTCTTGATTACCCTCCTCACCCTCCTCAGCCGTCTCATTGCCCACTCAGCATCTTCTGGTCACACGCCACCCACCCTATCTCCCTTGTTTGGCCCCCTTCTCTTCGGTCTCGGTGCCTCCTCTCTTTCATTCCACCACGCGTATCACCGATATCTCCGAGCCACCAATGCCACTGAACATCTCATTCTCGCCTTCATACGATGGCAGGATGCAACCACCACCAGTGGTCTCGGCGTCCCCGCTCGATTGAAAGATTGGATTCGCGGTTACCCATCTACGCTGCCATCACCACCCACCCAGAAACAGGAACGGCCGTTGCCCAGGAAAGGCGCCAAAACTGTCCGCATCGCCACCGTTCGAAGGAACGTGAGGATGTACTCCCCGGATCTGGTCAAAACCGCAGCCAGCTGGGCGAGCAGGCCCAGGGGCCCAAGTGAGGCCAATTCCCTGACGAGCTCTAGAGAGTGGGAAAGGATCGCCCCTTCAGCACTGAAATTACCTCCAAGCTATTCGGACGCGTACGGGAAGAGAATGAACCTTCCTCCCTCTTTTCACCCCGATGTCGGTTCTGGCATTTCATCCCTCCAAACAACCTTCATCGAAAATGGCCCGCTGCTAAATAAACCTGGAGAAGACCGATTCAGGAGCTTGACGGATCTCAAATGGGGAGAGTTTGAGACGAGTGGGTTTGGGAATGTTCTTGCAGATGACAAGAAGCTTCAGTTCGATCTAACGGAGGGTGCTCGGGCGGCACGTCGTGCAAAGCGGCAGACCTTGACTTGGAACGATTTCTCCCAGGCAGGATTCAGTCGGGCGGATGATCCTCTCAGCACCACCCTGCAATTCAGCACACCGTTGACCACGACCATCAATCAATGGCCCACCCAGAATGCTGAAATTTCGAAAAAACTGAAGAAGACCCAAAAGTCGTTGCCTCTCTTCGGCTGGGACACCGACCCCGTAATGGCCTCAGAGGAAGTCATAGAGGAAGCGTTCGTTGGCGTATTCTGCGATCTTGTGTATGGTGGAGGCTGGATGGATATCGAGCGAGGGGAGGAGGTTGATCGGGAGTGCAATTGGGCTCTTGTACGTATAACGGTCTGCGTGTCCTCCCTCCTATTGAATGTTCACGCCGCGGGTATATTTAGGTCGAGTACAAATCTCTACCCGTCTCCCGATCTAACACGGTTTCCGGTACTGGTGATCCCCGCACGTCCACGACCCTGATCCTATACGAAGAGTTCGTACCACTGGAATACCGCCATCAATTAGCTGCATCCGGCAACAATAAAAAGAAGCTCCCCTCTCTCTTCTCCTCCAACAAGTCGAAGCAATGGAAACCAGCTGCAACGCTCAACGGAAAACCATATACCCTAGGATCTGTCCCTGCCAGCCCCTCATATCGTGAAGTCGAATTTGAGGGCATCTTGCGCGCAGGAAATACCACACGGGTCATCAAAGTGGATTCCAAGAACAGCAAACCGGTCGCCTCCCCACTAAGCAAATCCATTTCAAGTCCCGACCAGTCCCGCAAGGTCGGGCCGATCTCTGGTCCGCTATTCACCGTCAAGAGTGACTCTCCCACCCATCATGCCGAACCCATCCAAACTCCCACCCCTGCCCAGACGCCGACGATACCTTCCAGTTCTCCCTTCGAATCAGGTGAAGAGACCCCGACCAAACAAAGGTCGAGGTTCCGGATCCCTGGTGGCTTACCGGTTGGACCAGCCTCGACGCGTCGAAGGTCTGGACTGCCTCCGGCCGAGTATGACACCATTGACTTCGAGACTAGATTGGCAAGTTACAGCGATGACGAGTTGAACAGTGGGCTTGGACGGCCGATGACCAAGCAGGAGAAGATGCAATCGAAGGATGACGCCTGGGTGGATATATTGGTCTCAGGAAACGGTAGAAGGCTTGGGGGCCAGGATGCGGTCATGAGGGCTGGAAGGTCCGACCCAGATCTGGCGAAACAAGAGGTTGCACAAGTGTTGGCTGCTGTCAAGGGACATCCACCTTCGGATGACGAACAGGACGAAGCCATCATGGAGCCTGTTGATGAACTGATGCAATTCTTAGTCGAAAACCCACCTAGCAGTAGTGATTTTGGGCCCTTCGGAACGAGCACAACAGAAGGAGAAGAAGAAGAGGTCGTTCCCGCCCTACCTCCCCGGAAAATGGGTTACTTTGACTTGCACCCAGAACGGAGGCCGGGAACGGTCCCCACCACCGAAGACGATCCTCGCTCACGTCTGGCCTACGACGACAGTGACAGTGAAGCTGATTACTCTCGAAAGGAGTCGTTGGATTGGGGCCGACAGTCTGGCGACAACGAGCCTGAGCCACGCGCTCCCGTTCCTGTCCAGACTGTTACTCCCCCCAGAGCGCTACCTCTCAAACCTGATGCCAAATTGTTGTCCCCTCACACCAACGGCGAAAGTCCATCACCACCACCTACGATCACACAACCTCAGCCACAGTCCTCGAAAAGCAAAACGTCGTCTTTGATTGAGATGTACCGGGAGAAAGAGAGAGTAGCCGCTCAGCCCGCACCTCAGCCAGCTCGGTTGTCCCCCCAGCTCCCTGTATCCCCCCAGCCCCCTGTATCCCCCCAACCTGCGCCCCAGCAACCGATCCGACCTCTTCCGTCGCCTAGCTCCAGCCCAGGATCTTCTAACGTTCCACCCGCTCCACCAAGAACCCCGTCTCCAGATCCTACCGAAGACCCTCTTGGAAAGTTTGACAAGAGCCCGACTGGGCCCGGAAGATACATTCATGGCGCTCCGCTTCACAACGTGTTGGAAGAGGAAGAGGGCTGAGCGATGTCGGTGTGCTTTTCTTATCGTTATTTCTCCAAACCATTCCATCAGCCTGTTATTTGGATGTTGCCCTCCTGTTCTCTACTTTCCCCATTCTCTACTCCTGGTCACACACAAGATGCTCCTTCCTATCTACAGCCGCGGGTTGAACCAGCCGTTTATATAATTTAAATTGCTCATGTAGCGAGTTTCATCCACTCATTTGTCTTTCCCGTTTCCCTCGGACCTGTGATTCCTTCTCTTGTCCCACTCACAATTTCTCCTTCCTCTTGACACTGTATACCTCGTGATACCCGAAGATGCGGTATTTCCCATTTCCACCGATGTTCCTCTCTCTATTTTCCTCTTGATACTTTTTGGTTAACCAGATCGTACTTGCGTGGGTGCATTGACAATCCAAAGCCAGCTGAACGTGCGGTTTTTTTTTGAATCAACGATGAATTAATGGGACCCGGCTGGGAGATTTGGGACCATCCGCCCCGGCCGACCCCCTTGACCCTCAATTCATCGTCCGTCTCACGAGTCCCGCCCTTCTCTGGTATATAATCAGGATGTACTTCTCTGAAACGTGTTGTGTGACACTGCGGGTTGACCTGAGCACATGATTTGGCGTACTCTATGCGCATTCGCCCATGTCATTCATGCGTTTGTCAAGCGATCTGCATTCACATACAGCAAATTAAGAAAGTCCGTATCGATGTGCTGAAAACACATGCCAAGAAAACGAATGTGAGGGGGATGCCTATGTTCCCGAAAGGAGCGTGGGTTCACCAAAGAGCGTGGGGGGGGGGGGGGGGGCGAGAAAAAAAACGAGCGTATCAAGTGTTCCTGACCACATGACTGCAACTCTTAAAGAATGACCGCTAAAGTAATGTACCGAGAACACGAACCGATGCAGACCGTAACAATCCAAGCTACAATAGATTGTCCGTACAATTATCACACAGAATGAAGGGGTGCGTCCAGGGCGGCAGAAAGATTAGTAAGAGAAGATCATCAGCCACGGGTTTAGCACGATCTAAAGAGAGGAAACGTGTTAGTCGGAGAAACTAAATCAAGTACAATGACTGATCACTCACCGGGTAGAGAATGTGGCTCCCAGCACTGATGCTAGAAAAGAGCCGAGAGAGTGAGCCGTCACCTAAGCGCCGCAGAACGGAAGGGGTAACACATACACGAGGGGGAGGATGATGGACCAGGAACTCTTCTCAATTCTCCACTCGGGAGGAATGAAGTTGGTGGAGAGGACAATGACTGTGATGACGCATAGAATCGATATCACGAGCGAAAGCCAGAAGCGCTTGAGGATCTTTGGGACTTCCATCCAGAAGTTTGAGCGTTCGACTTCCTTCTTGGTCGCACCCCAGGTGATATTGTACGAGAAAAGGTGGGCAAGAATAGCCTGGGAAATGTGAATGGATAAGCCACCGAAGAAGACGAAGCTGAAGTGTGATGTCAGTATTTTAAGTCTTAGGCAGCGAGTCGGGTTAGAACGCACAAGAAAGGAACCCAAGTAAAGTTCTCGAAGAAAGCGCCCAAGAGATTACGATGTCCGAGGCGGTACTCCAGGAGGGAGAAAGCAACGTTGCCAGAGACAGGGAACACAACCATACAAGCGAGCCAGATTTCGAAACTGTGGAAATACCACCCATCGACGTCGACAGCGAATCCAAGCAAAAAGTAGTTGAGCAAGGAGAGGGTTGCACCAGCAGCGATACCGTCTGTCAAGATGGTCAGTTAGGAACCGGGGGGCGAGTATCCGCATTGCAAGACGCACAGTAGGAGAACATGTCTGAACAGATCGTCAGAAGTGGGGTCGGGGTGGGTAAAGCGACTATGACTCACAGGACATCATGCTGACTTTGTAATGCACTGGGGCCCCAGACCACAGAAAAACGCGCAACTGCTTTGAAATGGGTCCCAATCTCCACCAGCTAACCATGGGGTTGAAGATCAGTTCGTTGCAGCCTGCAAAGAGTCAGCGAACAAACCAACTGGTAGTTTAGAAATTCACACACCATATGCGTACTTCTGCCATCTGTTCAGCTCATCGTCACAGGTCAAGCTGACGCCCTCCTTGAAACCTCCGTGAGAGTAAGTCGCCCATCGGATGACGTAGTCCTTGAGCTGAAGTCGGAGAGCCATGTCGAAGTCTTCGGATACATGCGACTCTGACCAAATCTTCCTCATTCCGTCGACCTCATCTACAAAGGATGCATCCTGGAGGGCAGACCAACGCAAAAACGCGTTATGTCCGACGAATGGGGCAACTTCTCCGTTGGCGGTACCCATCGAAATGGCCTTGTTGATACGACGAGTGAAATGGGCGATACCGTTCTCGAAGTAGTGGTGCGCGACCTGCATGACGTCTGAGGAAGGAAAGGTCAGGTCATGTCGAATTTGGAACAATGTCCATTGTCCACCCACCAGACTCGTGTTGAATGATAGCGACCTCGGGCGATTCGGCGAGTTCGCGGGTAGCATCACGGAAGCAATCCTCGGGAACGATAGTGTCGGAGTCGATGATGAGGATAACCTCGCCCATGCGTAAAGACTTGCCGTTTGCGGCCCACGGTTTGAACCTCCTCCCGCGCTCCTCATAAATCTCCTCAACGGCGAGGTTCATGGCCTGATCTTCTAGACACTCAAACTCGTCGTTGGCACCATTGTCTTGGAGCTTGGCGAGATGTTTCTCCAGCGTCAGAGATAGCCTCAGACCGTAATTCATATTGGAAGCCTTCTTGAAACGGCCAGCACGCTTGAAGCCATCCGGGGCGTTGTCGTGAGAGGGTCGAGCGACCCATCCGATGTTGTGGTCAGCGTAGAAGGCTATGCGCTCTTCACGGTCTTCGGAGTTGATCAATTGCAAACCGTCGTCGTGAACGAAGATTGTAGAGGTGCCACCTTGACGAGCGTAGGTCTGCATGGCCTTTTTAATGGAATAAACCGATGGGGCACTGTGCTTACGGTCAGCAAGACTTAAATTGAATGAATCGTTTGTTAGCGCACGCACATGGTCTCCTTCAGGCTTTCCTTGTAGACAGGCATCTCAATCGTCACGTGAGGCAAGTTAGAGTCGACCTCTTTATTGGGCGACGGCTTCACCGCAGAGTAATAAGTTGAGTTCTCGTGAAACTGGGCGACCGGTCCGATACTATCGGGAGAGGGTGAGTATGTTTCAGTGAGCAACAGTCGAACTCAGCCCACCAATACGAGACGTTGGCAACAACTTGCAAGCAGAAGAACTGAATTGGATGAGAAGAGAAAGGTGGAAGTCTCGGGTAGGTCACTCACGATAGAGACACAGGCAAGGAAGGGTGCCGTAATCAACAACCCGAACCGGTTGTAGGTAGGGTCGAGGGCGAACTCCTGGAGCATGATGTTAATGCCACTACCGATGAAGACTGAAAATCATGAGCGCATAGGACGAAGCTGGGCTGCGGGGATAACCTACAGATGGACAAGGCACATCCTAATCCATTGTAAAAAGGAGCGAACATCCGCATGCGGCGGGGGGTGTAGTCGGAAACGCCCTTTTCAGGGTCTTGGTCCTCCAGGGCGGCCGGTTCCTTGGAAGAAAGCTTCCAGCCAAAAGTCCATTTGGATTTCTTTGGAGCCTTATCACGAGCGGTAGGCTCCTGTGTAGTGGAACCAGTCTTCTCATTGAGCCTAACGTCCGATGAAGTGGCTACGAGGGATTGATGAGTCGAGCTGGGAGCGGAGAACGCGAGTCGGTTCTTCCACACAAGCTTGATCAGCTTCTCCTCGAACTCGCGAGCGAGTGGGATAATTGTGTCAAAGTCATCGGTCCAGACGACCATCACACGTTCATCACGCTGCATGGCAGTGAGAACGAATCGAAGCTAGGCATGTCGAGAAACTTACGATAAATGCACCACACTGTTCCTTATCCGCACTGGGCAACATGCTCATGGAATCCACGATCTGAATCTTGGTGTCTTGGTCAACAGCGATTGATTGGGCATCTTCTGGGCTGGGTTGAGAAAAATATCAGCGATGTTCGGACCAAACTTTGAGGTGCGGACGCACGCATGAGCGAGGGCAGCATGAATCGCGGCGCTGCGGATTTTCACGGCGGCGACAGGGTTTAGAATCCTGATGGCACGCTCGAACGGTTGGAGGTACGGGTTCTCATAAGGGAACACGCGAAATCTGCCTTGGTCAACTCGAAGGCAAACGCCCGAATGAATGTTCTCTTCCGTGGGCTTGAACCAGGCGTCACTGGAAGTCTGTGCGATCGGAACTGTGAGTACAGGCAATCGGGATGGGAAGGAGTGGGGATACAGACCTGCTTGAAGATATAATGGAGAAGAGCGTCATAGCCGTCGTAGTCCATGCCCTTGAGTATTAAATGAGAGTAACGGGTAGGAATTGAGGTCAAGGGGACGCTTGAGATGAGGGAGGATTGCTACCGAGCCTTTAAAGGGGTTGGGATGCAGGCACGAGAAGGCTGGAGGTAAAATCCAAGGCCGATGTCCAGGGCAGGAAATTTCGAGATTGCAGAGACCCTGAAAGGTTCCATCAGGATCACCACCTGCAGAATACTCATTCAATGGTCGGTGTAAGGCCGGCAGTCGGTAGGGAATGAAAAGAGCGGGGGTTGAACGGGTGGCACAGTTTCCCCTTGCGCTTACGACAAGGCACATTCTTACAGACAAAGGACAGACTGTTGAAATGAGGGCAGAAGGCGACGCTGATGTGGTGGGAATGAGCAGATGCGTCGTGCATGGCAGAAAAGGGTACGTTTTGGGTTGAGATGATCCACTTCATCAACGCAGACTGAAAGAGGCCAGGAAACAGCTTTTATGTTCCATTCGCTTCCTGCCGCGTATGGGGACCCCCACGGGGCACGGCGAGTCGAAATATGAAACAGGTCCAAATAGGACGTGACATGCGCTCGGTGGGTATTTGGATTCAAAGCGGATGAGACAGGTTTGGGCGGTTTGTACAGAGATCGAAGGTGATGGATGTTAACGAGAAAAATTCCCGATCACCCTTCGATCGTGTTTGTAGTACAGCATCAGCAAGATGCCCTCATCTCCCACCCGACCGCTCTAGCCAAATTCCATTGAGCTTTGGCACTAGCGCCAGTATGTTAAGCTCGGGTAGTCATCCGGTCTTCTGTAGAAGGTGAAACGTTTTCTTGATGAGGCCGACTTGACTCCGCGCTACAACTGTAGTACGCCAATCGAGTCTCAAGTGGTGGGTAACCCCTTGAGACGAACGGACCGAACCGAAACATTTCCTATTTTCTCGTGGGTGATAAGGTGCTTGCTGCATCCTTAAAGACAGTGTCTACCCCGTCTTCACTCACTCGTGCTTCTGCCCATCCTCGTCCTCCATGGTTTCCCCTGAGCAAGAACGGCATCTTGGCATCGTCCGCAACCTCAGCGACGATTCTGTCCAGGAGATAGCCCCCCCTACTGCTGCTCCTTCCTCTTTCCAGCCAGTCACCCCTCGTACCCCTCGCCAACGTTTCCATCTCCCAGGTGTTGTCGCCAACTTTATCCCTAACACCCGCTCTATGGCTCAGAGTGGCTACTTCACTGGTGATGCCTCCGAACAAAGCAGCATCGCAGAGGTCAACCGACCTGGCACCGGCTTTAGCTCCATTTCTCCTTCTGTCTTTACTCGAGACTCCTTCATGTCTCCCCCAATCCGCCCGACAACAGCATACCAGTCTTTCCACGTTACTAAGCCGCCTCCAAAGCCTACCAAACCCTCTACCATGTTGACCGGGGAAATAGAAAAGCCCTGGAAATCAAAGAACAACTCCCAGATGCGCGCTGCCTATTGGATCACCTACGCCGCCGCCGCCTTGGGCATCATCGCAGGCTTCCTGCGGTGCTTTTTTGGCTGGCGGGGCGTACCCAGACTCGGAAATCTTTGCCAAGTTATGGAAGATGAGTTTGAGACGCTCAACAAGGATGTGTGGTCTCACGAAATCGATCTCGGCGGATTTGGGTGCGTTATCCTCTTCTATTCAACACAACATCATCCGTTCATCAAATTGATCGCCCTCGTACCTTAGGAACGGCGAATTCCAGATGACAACCGATTCACCCACCAACTCTTTCGTCAAGGATGGAAAGTTATACATTCTTCCGACCCTGACCTCCGAGATCATTGGTCGAGATTCCGTTCTTAATGGTTATACGTACAACCTCACTGGGTGCACAAACGAGGACTGGAAATCCTGTGGTGTCGTCAGCAATTCCACCAGCGGCACCGTCATCAACCCGGTTCAGAGCGCTCGGCTGACCACACGCAAAAGTCACAGCATTCAGTTCGGGAGGGTAGAGGTCAGGGCCAAGATTCCTCGCGGGTACTGACGAATTCATTTCTTATTCCCCTTCGCACTGGTTTTTACTGACGCCCCTGAAAGCGATTGGCTCTGGCCCGCGATCTGGATGCTCCCGGTAGACAGTGCCTATGGTCCCTGGCCGATGAGCGGGTGAGTTACTCGACTCCCATTCAAAAATGGCGTTTAATGTGAATCCAACAGAGAAATTGACCTCATGGAGGCACGAGGGAACGGGCTATTGTACCCAAAGCAGGGCATAAATGTTGTTCGAGGTTCTCTCAACTGGGGCCCGACGACTGATCTAAACCGGGGATGGAAGACATACGGATGGTGGTCAATGCGAAGGGGGTCCTTCAATCAGGATTTCCACACCTACGCCCTAGAGTGGGATCAAGATTTCGTGTGAGTATCACGAGCGATCAGGGGATCACGCGCGTACTAACGACAAGGCATTTCGCAGTCGGATTTACGTCGACAACCGACTTCACCATATGATGGCCCTCGATATCAACAAGCCATTTTGGGAGCGTGGTGAATTCCCTCAGGTCATCATGAATGGTTCCGAGTACATCGCATTGAGGAACCCCTGGGTTAACGGAAGTCCATCTGCGCCATTCGATAAGCGTACGTATTCTCTCTTGGCTTCGCCAGACCGACGAAGGTTGACACGGTGCTGGGATAGCCTTCTATCTAATCCTGAACGTCGCCGTCGGTGGAACGAACGGTTGGTTCCCGGATGGTTTCGGAGAGAAGCCCTGGGTGGATGGCTCGCTTAGTACGCGCCGCACATTTCCCCCCTCTGGATCTCACGCTCATTCTGTCCGCATGTCCAGCTGCCATGTCTGACTTTGCCAAGAAACAAGATGAGTGGTACTCGACTTGGCCACAGAGCGTTGACGAGAGGGCGTTCATCATGTGAGTTGTCGCTCTATCTCCTCTGCAAAGTCGATCTGACGAGGACGACGCACGTTCAGCGATTCCGTTAGGATGTGGCAGAAGTGTTAGATTTCGTGGACAATTTATTTATTGCGCATTCGCGTAAGGATCGACGTTTGATGATGATCCCGCTTCATCGAAACGAGTCGATCACCGGTGTGTACCTCGTAGTATGACACCGAGTGTTGATCCCATGTAAGGACACCGACTGAGATCGCTCTATTACACCACCTGGACATTCAATTGTAGTATCCGTTTCATAACTCCCGTTATTTTTCTTGTTTCCTCCCTATTTGGTCTGAATGATACAGTGTTTGGTGACTTGGATCGTTGCTCAGTTGTTTGACTTTCACTGAGAGGTCACCAGGCCATCGCAGATTCCGCTGAGGGCAATCAGAACCACCATGACTTGACATTTGTGGATTGATGACCAGCGTCAGTCGTTGGCTGGCAGAACAATGGAATGATGATTTTTGCATCACCCGCTGCCCACCGATCGTGATTGTTCCCGGACCGGGCCTTTGCTGTCTGGGGAAGGGTTGATAGGCATTATGGCGGCCCCGAGAACTTTTGTTGACCGGCGCGCTCTCTGTCGTTCCGACCCAGGGCAGTCGTCAGATTGATTGGCTGTGGAAGCAATTCACTCCCTTCTATCTGGATATTCTCAGCACTCCGTCACTTACACAATTGAAACCGTTCCTGGAGGGACAAGGGCAAAGATAACAAGATGCCGGAAGCAAGACGATAACAGGGCGTCCCTGACCCGAAAAATTAGAATGCGATACGAGATGGAAATGAGGAACGGGGATTGAATGTGTGGGTAACTGCGATTGGATAGGTATTGTGTAACTATCCGTAAGGCTAGAAATATATCTAAAGGTCGTAGAAGGGCGCCTGCCCGCGACCCAACAGAGCGGTCGGGGTCTCTGCACCTTCCTTAAAAGACCTCAGATATTCGTTTATACGCGTGTGCACACGGTTCTAACCTTACGGACAGTTACCCATTACATGCGTGCGAACTGTCCGATACAATGTGACGAGGATGGGGATAAAATTAGATGAGATGTGGCGAAACGAGACAGTAGTCCGTCGTGATGAGGCAAGGTCAGACGCGTCCGTGAATGCGAACACGGAGAACAGTCCCAGGTCTGGGGTTGTTAGGGAAAGTGGCATATCTCGGATGGTGGGGTAGAGTGGGCCTGCCAAAGAGGGCAAACGCCTGTGAAGACCGACCAACTGTCAGTACCCGTTCCGCAGGGAAGCTTCCAGAATAACGCACGTTGTTATGCAGCGAGGAGAAAGGGGGGGGGGAGATGGACTCCAATGGAGTATGTAATTTGTTTCATCGGTACACAAACGTTGAGGCACGGATCCGGAGGTCACAATCTCGGGGTAGGGGTTCGGGTTGCCCCCATCGTGCGGGAGTTGTGCACCAGAGGTACTCGAGAGCGAGTTCCCGGCTGTGGGATCTAACCGAGTCGAGAACTAGTTCAAGTCTCCTCACTCACTTCAGCTGCCACTGGTCGGTGAGATCTTCAAACACGTGTGGGAACGGGTCGAAGGTCTCCGGGAGGTAGATACCGTTGGGAGTTCTGATAAGTCCCCAGCCCTCCCACGATATATCCTGAAAGGGATCCTGCACAGATCCTTCCCTACGTGAAGCCTCGTCCTCGTTCGCCACCTTCGTTGGATGACATTTGTCCGAGTCATGTCGTTGGATCGGTGCTGACTCCTGATTTGATTCTTGCACCATCAGGACTGGCTGGGTGTGTTCGTCAGCTGTTTGTGGTCGCTCGACAGGGCCGAAAATAGCAGGGTCAGATGGTTTTTGCGCCTGGACACTCCCACACGGCTCTGGTAAATCCGATCCCCTCCACGTCACAGATGGTTCGCCCAAGCTTTGGCCGTTATTGACTTGTCGGGGTTCCCGCGGTCTGGCTTGACCCTGTGATGCGGTCGCTGAAGCTCGAGGGATCGCGGAACGAGCGACAGACATCGGTCCCTCCGGTTGTAGGAGGGCACGCCTGCTCGGGGGACGGACGTACGGCGACTCTGTCGGGGGATTGACCAGATGGTTCTGACGATCGACCAACCGGATGGCAGTCTCTTTCTCTTGCCCCTCCAGCGGACCAGGGGTACTATTTCCGCCGTGATTCTGTTCCCAGCGGCAGTCAGGCGCCGGATATTGGGTATCCACGACGACCCGAGCCTGTCCTTCCCCGAGGGGTGGCGCGTTGGGCGCGAACGTTTCACTCATAGTATCCGTCTCCGTTGGTGGCTCCTGTTGGTGGTTCCCACATGCCTGTAGGGCCAGTTGAGATGTGGTAGAACCCTAAAAGCCCATCAGTTGTTGATCACTCAAAAGACTTGTTGTCTTACATTCACCGGACGTGGGTGCGGGTGTGGTACCAGTTGTTGCACGGCATAACGAGGAGAGGGGGTTCCTGGAGCAGGTGGGGCCAACAATTCGGGTCTTCGCTTTTGGTTTACCCTCCATGGTGAGCGCTTGGATTGAACCGGTAGAGGGTGGCGGGAGGAACCATCCGGCAACAAATTAGTGGCCATCGATGGGGTGGAAAGGTGCATTGCAGGACTACAAGATCCGGTAGCGATGACCTGTAGTTGTTGGTGTTGTGGTTGTGTGGGCCGGGTATGACTCGCTGGCATTGGACCCCCGGATTCTCGTACAGAATTGATAGGGGACATATGCTCGTGCGCAGTGGCGGGCCGATAGACGTTGCCTAATGCCATCGAGCCGATAGGGTATCGTGGTGCCGGGGACCATTGGGTGGGTATTAAGGTTTCATCCACCGCCTGGTGTGATTGTGAGCATCGCGGGTCAGTACCTGGGCGCTGAGGTGACCGTGAAAATGTTCCGTTATGTGGTCTGGTGATTGGGGTAGTAGGCTTGCAAACCGTGTTACTCGAAGCACAATATCTGGGCGCACTTGGACATACCTCTAGGTAGTTGCCGTATAATGGTGTGTTCGGTGTTTGGAGATCGTGGCTCATAGCTACCGAAAGGATTTCACGGTTCTTTCCTTTAGCCTTGCTACGAACGGGGGAGTGGTCCACATGCGGTCCCTGTTGCTGAGGCCGGGATTGTGGGTATGGTTGGTGGCGAGTGGCGGGGGAGTGGAGTGAACCAATTCTGCCCGAGGACGGGGGCCTTGAACCAGGGCTATGGTTCCGGTGTGGGCTTCCTACGGGGGTAGATACTGCATACCAGCTTGGGGAACTCAACAGGTTGTCTTGACCCATACCTGTGGGAGTCGAATGGAACGTCGTGTCGCCAGGTATTTGGTAGCCCCTAAGGTGACTTGGGCCAGCAATTTGCGGTGGTGGGCTAGGGGCTAGGGGCTGGGTTGCATACGACGCCGCATGACTACTGGGACTGTGATCAGTGGGAACACACCTGAGATAGCGAGAGGGTGGGTGGGTGGCACGCACTGCTGAGATCCTTGTGAAGTTACTTCCCCACCTGCCGGGGGAGCAAGGGAGGCTGTTATCTGTCTACGAAAACCGTCCTCGTTGTTGGGGTCGAGGTGTGCCACCCTGATCGTGCCTATGGTGAGACCACATACAAACTAACGACTGTCAACAACTCACCTGTGTAGACAAATTTTATGTACGTTCAGGTAGTGCTTGTGTAACCCGGAGTATGTCTTATATCCGGAGTTCCTGCATTTGAAGACGCACTGTAGGGTAAAGTCTGTCAGTACGGAGGGGTGTGTGGCGCTGGCCGATCAAACTCACTTTAACGGAGATGTTATCGAAGCGATGGGTCTCCACCGACGATCTACAGTCCCCAAGGGAATTAATCGCGGCAGACATGACGGAATGCGAGGGGACGATGTGCGGGGGAAGGAAGAGGTATTTCGTACGCCATGTCCGTTCGGGAGTGGCTATAAACGCATCGAGGACCCTTTGTCACTTGTGGCCACCGGACATTTTGAAAGGGCCAAACGATCACGTGACCGCACGTCCCAGCCATGGACGCAGGGCCCACGGTTTGAAAACCGGAAGGAGTTCAACGATTTGACGATTTGAGCGTCGAGGTTCAAAGGACGTGGCCCTCGTTGCTGGATCACCATTGGCGATTAGACATCGAGGATGTGATTGTGTTTCCCAGTAACTTTCGGAGACAACGGAGATAGGGGAGAGAGGGTGAGAATGAGAACGAGGCGGAGCACTCGCACGTCCGCAGCTATGGTCTGGCAGTACAAGCGGTGCATGGCTCGTGAAGATGGATGAGATGTAAGATGATGGAAATCTGAAGATGACGGCGGGGTGTGACTGTGACCCCTGTGTGCTCCAGGCAGTGCGGTCTGGGTGGAGAGGATTTTATTGGAGCGATGACATTTGCACCCGACTTGCTCTCTCCCTCCACCTCTTCCAATACTGCGATTACTAAACCATGTCCAACTGGTGCGCTCCCTTTCTCTCTCTCCAGCAAACTCAAACTCATTGGGCCCTCAGGTTGGATGCCATCTTCTTCGCTGCCGTTCGTCAATCCGTGCATAGCCAATAATTGGCTCCTCACTTCTTCACAGGGTCTCGCTCTACTCGTTTGTGTGGTCGCCGGCGCAATCTATGCTGCAAAAGCAATCTCCAACACCATCGATGAAACAAAGAAGTCGTTCGTGCTCCACCCTTTCCACTCCTCCTGCCCTCCTCACTGCATCTCAGACTCAACGAGAAGGGGGTGAACGTCAGTTCTTCCGGAATCTCAGTAAAGACGAGCAAACACATGACGAGGGAAGATTACCTGGATGCTACCCAGCGGTTAGTTTTCCCAGGAGCCCTTCCTACTCCACCCATTTCCACCTTCCCCTGACCCATTCGCCGCTCACAGAAACGTCGTCAAGGCACTACAGACTAGCACTACAGATTCAGGAGGTATGGCCCAGCCGAATGGCAGTCGGCTTGACTCGCCCTCGATCAGGCGAAGTTCTACTGGTGGAAGTAATCGCAGCGTCGATAGCACCAAGAAGAAGTCTAGCTTCTTTGGTATCCGCAAGAGTGCGAGCAAACTCTCGAGTCACAGTACATGAAGTGGTCTTGAGGTGGTTCCAGGTTGACATAGGCTAAAGGACAATGTACGTATTGTTTGGGTTTTGTGTAATTATCGACAGTAAATTATGCTTTTGACTTCCCCTCCTCCAATGCCCGTTTCACCGCCGCCAGCACCTTTCCGTGAATGATTTTCCCCGCTGCAACCACGCCGTGATTCTCCCGAAGTTCTCTCCCCAACCCAAAATTGAGAGGCAGTCCATGGGCGTCAGTGACAACACCGCCCGCTTCTTCCACAAGCAGGGATCCCGGTGCATGATCCCAGATCTTTTCCACATAGCCTGAAGTTGCAGGAAGTCTGAGGTAGATTCCCCCGTCTCCCCTGGATAATGCGCAATACTTCGCTTGGCTATCCATGCGCGTTGGCGACCTCGTGATGTCAAGTAGCTGGGAGACCCTCTCATTGAACGAGTGGGATGAATGTGCAGCCTCCACTGATTCCAACATGTTGAGGTCACCATCGGAAAGAGCGGGTATTTTCACTGGGGTAGGGTTCGCCCCGGACAGGGCCATTTGTTCCGCCCCCTGCCCTCGAACGGCCACGAACATGCAACCTTTTGATCCGTCAGGTTTGGATGCGTCTTGAGAAAGGTTTGGACAGCCGATAACGCCAAGCTGCACCTTGGCGTCGACGATCAAAGCAAGGCAGACGGCGTATTGTCCCCCTCGAAGAAAACCTTTCGTTCCGTCGATCGGGTCAAGTGCCCACATCCCTGAGATGACAAAGTCCAGTCAGTTACGACAAACAAACGGAAAGAAAGCGAAAAACGCACGCCCAGTGGAACCACCAGAGTACGTCCCACGATCAATGGCGTCCAGAAGCTGATCTGGTGTATGAGTGTGTTTGGGTCCTAATCCCCATTCTTCCATCTCCCCGAGGCCAAGTTCCCCGGCCAGGTTCCCCATCGCGAGGTCAACTATTCGGTTTCGTAGCGTGATGACCCCGGGCGAGTCTCCTCGCAAATCCTTTGCATCCTCCTCTCCGACGATGGGGTCATCGGGAAACGCACGGGTAAGGATCGTGTTCACGACGGCCTGTGCAGAGAAATCTCCCACTGGATCACCATCGAATCAGTGGGGTGACAAAAGTCCACAGAAAGGGACTTGCCAGTGACTGGAGATTTGTCGCCCTTGGTCAGTGTCTCATCCTTAACGAGCTGGTTGAACACAGCAGAGGTCAACCCGCAAGCTCGCCTCACCGCGGTTATCGCGACTTGTCTTTCGGTGGTGAAGAGCAATGACATCGTTGACTGCACGTGATCTGATCTGGCCCAATTCACACCGGGGTCAGCGTTTCAGGTTGTATCTTTGACACAGATCATTTTCATAATCACACTGGTGGTGAAACGGTTATCATCCTTGCCTTCCAAGCAAGGGGCGGGGGTTCGACTCCCCCCCAGTGTAGCTTTTTCCCGCTTCTTTTCTACACCCCTCTGGCCACGCTGTGAGCTCGTAGATCGGAACTATGGGAGGTAGTCACACGTTGCATGGTTAAGTTGTAACATACAATACACGAGCATGCATTCTAATCGTCGATGTCCATCCCAGAGAACTTTCCAGGCAACCTACTCATCGCCTTCTTGTCCCTCTTGGCTTGCTTTTTGAGAACCTTCCGATTCAATGGGTTGATATGTTGAATCGGCCCGGCGACATCTTCCAGATCGAGCGTTCTCCGTCTCTTGCTGCCCAGCAGGAGGCCAGAGTCTCGCTCCATCAGCTTTCGCTGCCGAGCAGACATATTTGACAACAGAGGCTCATTCACAGACATCGAGGTCGCTGAAGGTGAGTGGGCTCGTTTGCGGGAGCCCGTCAACATCCCTGACTCCTCGTCGTTCATAGGAATTCTGTTGAGATGGGTTCAGTCAAGGCGCATTGTAATGGTTTGGCTACCGTACACATCCCGGTTAGGTGTGCCGTCCTCCATGGGTTCTGCTTGTTCCACTCTTATGCCCGAACCTTCTGTATCCTCCATCTCGACGTCGAAAGCGTTATGATCAGCGTCCCCAAAAAGGCCACCGAGAGTGAATGGTTTGGACAATTCTGTGACTATTTGTGCTTGACCGACGTTCTCAGCTCCCGGGGCAATGACACGGTCTCCGCCGCTGCGGACGGTAGACGGAATCGACGATATGTGGGTTACGGGCGGAGTTGACATGTAAGGGATCTTTTCGTGGTTCCAGTCAGTGAGAACCTGCCTCGCGGCGGCTAGAATGTCGGGTGTGCCACCCTATAAGTTATTTATCGTCAACCATACCGGAGTCGATGAGCAACGACCTCTACCTTCAGTAGCCGCCCCGTCGTCAGTGCTATCATCGTCAAGAATTCAAGGGTTTCCTCAACCTGGGGAAGGTTGTAGATCTTCTTCAATAGCTCATGATCCGTCCTTGACAGGATTTGTTCCACTAGAGCGATGGGATCCTCGACATCCTCGACCTTGATTGCATTCCGAAGTAGGATAGTATCTTTCTTCTTTGACTTGCCACCGTAGTCAAAATCGTCGTCGTCGAAGACGACGCCCGGTGAATCAACGATTTTGATCCCCCGCTCAAGCTGGATTGTCTGAAGATCTTTGGTGTGGCCCGGTTGCGCCGCTACGGAACACACCTGAAAGGGCTTGTCAGGCTGAAAATCACCGAAAAGATGGGAAATAGGATACCTTTGCCCGCTTCAAAGAATTGATCAAGCTACTCTTCCCGACGTTGGGATAGCCCACCACCCCGACAGTTACACTCTGGGAAGAGCTGGGTTTGTATGCCTTGAGTAGCCGTACCAGGGCAGGGGCCGTCGTCGAGGAGAGGTTGGTTCTTTGGTGGGAAGAGGCTGATCGGAATGGGAGGGTAGGGGTCGAGTGCCTCAGATATCGCAACCACGCCTGGGCGTTATCCTTTGGCACCAGATCCACCTTGTTCAGCACGAAGACGAGTCTCTTCCCCTCACTCTCTCTGCGTCTGACTTCTTCCTCGACAAGACGGCTCCTGCAACCTTCTGGGTCTCGGGCATCCAAAACCAAGAGGACAATATCACTCTCGTCGATGACCCTATGAAGCATTCGAATATAGTGTCTCCTTGCCTGCTCTTTGGTTTTCTGCCGAGCATCTGCGGAAGTAGAAGAGTCGATCTCTTCTTGAACGGGGGCCGAGGCTCCAGCAAGCTCTGCAAGTGATGATATGGTTGGTTCAGAGGCCATCTCAGCGTCAGATCCGGGATGAGCGGCGGAAAGTGTCTGCGGTAATGGTTGGTCATTTTTCGAGGACGTCTTCCGAGACGCATTTACTCACCCGTCTCGCCTTCCTGTTCTCTATACTCCGCACCTTGGCAGCCAGGTCGGGTAGCCGGGGGATGCCGGGGTCCTTCTTGAGTTCTAGTTGAAAGGTATAAGAACCCTGTGCTTAACTCGTGCGATGATAGCGCATACTGGACTTTAAGGGGACATCGTGTTTCTTGAGTTCTCGAGAGGAATCGTTTATCAAAAAAACTGCGGAGGGACCATCGACGACGGTCAGAAACTTACTATTCCTCCCCATTTCCAAGAGAGAGTGGCTTGCGACAAGGCTGGCTCGACCCAACGTTGGATCCTGATTTTTTCGAGGGTAAATCTCCGCTGGTGCACGTGATCAGGGCACCTCCACTCCCCAGGTTTTAAACTTTACGACCACCATGTCCGACGATCCAGCCGGGGTGTGTGCAGTTGCGTGTGGGACGGTGTGTCTCGAATTAATTGGCGGAATCTGCCTCGATTTTGCGTCAATCAGTAAATCTCCCCGGGTTCTCATCGCTCATGCCTTTGATCCTCCTCTGCAGCCCATTCGTGCACCAGCCGTCTTTGCCCGTGGCCATTCGACTCCGGCGTGAACGATGGGGTCGAAGATGTAGATTCGGGCGAACGAGATCTTCTGATACCCAAGTCCCGAGCGCAGGAGGGAACCACTGATGCCACAGTTAACCAGAACCAACCGCTACCGTATCCAGCCATGTCCCAATCTCCATCTGGCCCATGACCGGGTCTCATCCATCCCTCTGTGTCCAATGTACCACCCTATATTCCGAACAATTATAGCACACTTGAGTAGACCCATGTAACAGTATCGTGCATCTGCGTTCCCGCATGATGAATCATCTCCGTCACACGCTTTCTCATCGTCACCATCCACCATGCCTTCAGTTGGCCTCTCCGATCTCCCCGTGGAACTATTCGAGAGAGTCCTTGAATATCTTGGCATTCTCGATATCTTACGCCTAAAACTCGTACGAACCCCTTCCATCGTCCAGAGGCTTCCCTCATAACCTGAATCAACTTAAGCTCCACCGTCGAGTCTACCGCGTCATCTGCTGTTCAAACCACATCAAGTACCGGATCGAGCTCCTTCTTGCAGGGCTTGAGGATGGCAATCATTACAACCTGGCAGAACGTCAACAGTTCCTCCACTCGTACCAGGCTAACTGGGACAGCCTGACCCCTCAAAAGACAACAACAATCACCGTTCCTGACCACCGCATTTACGAGTTAGCAGGCGGGGTTTATGGGCTTGTTCCCAAATCGTCCCCCAACAGCATAAGGTTCTATCGTTTGCCCTCCGTTTCAAGGGGAATCGAGATGGAAGAATGGTCCATCCAAGACCTCGACTTCTCCGTCGACGATTTCACAATGGAATGTGCTTATGACCTGTTGACCGCATTTGTCTACAAATCCGGACAGTGCGTGTATCTTTTGTTCCCCTCACTGCCCTGTTAGATTTATCACCAGCAGCGTCAAGGTGCACCTCCTCAGGCTCTCTGACGGCGAGCCCCACCCGTGCGCAAAAAAGCCGCTCCTAGAGTACGAGATTTCTCTCAGTCCTACTGAACGTGGCTGGGCACTCGAGGTGGTCATCTGGGAGAACAGACTCGGTTGCCTCTTTACCTCGGCCTTGGGCAACGAATATGTGGACAACTTGGTCGTATGGGATTGGACCACTGGAGACCTAGTGAGGGTGAGGGTCATTTCTTCAACCCATCCTTTATGGTGTTTACCCACTTTGCAGGTGCTCTCCCAGTATGGCAATCATACCTTCATATTTCTGAACGAGGATACGATCGTCGCCGGACGCCCCATGGAGAACGCCAGTCCCTCACTCTCTTTCTTTGACCTTCGTTCGGACGAGGAACCGATCGTTCCATATCTGACGCTTGCATTGTCGGATGAAGAGGGTGATAACGGTGGGTCGTTGCGAATTCGACTTAACCTCGGCATTCCAATCCACCTTGGCCCCGAACTCCGAGTTCGCGTACCGTTTGTCGTCAATCCCGTCCAACAAATGTTGCTCACACTCGTGTTTTTCGTGGATCCTGATAACGACACGGTAGTGATGTCACAACATTGCATCGCAACACCTCTCTCGATACTGCGGGACTGGGCGCGCGCAGGTGGGTCACGTGCGGAATGGGATGAGTGGAGACGCTCCTCGGCTCCTTTAATCGCAGGCGACCCACGTAGGGCTACCTTTACCATGGGGTCACGCTTCGTCGCCCCCGTTGTGGACGCTGCCATTGAAGCCCTCGTTGATGCCCAGCCACTTCTCACCGCTAAAATACCAATCCCGCTCCTCGTCTACAACCTGAGTCCCCACCGTCGGATGAGGGTAGGGTGGGAATCCTCTCAACCACATTGTCAGGGGATCTCTGGCGTGTGGAACACCGTCGCACCGATCCGCGACAACGGGGGCTATTGCCGGACCACTCAGATCCTTGCAGAACTATCGGATGTATTGATGACAGAAGATAGCTTGATCGTGGTTGAGATGGTGCGGCCTTGGTCGACGTTCATCCTATGGAGGCACTCACCCCGAAACTATAGGTCCCGGAGGACAGTGCTGAGCAGTCGCTCACGGTTTTATCCTTTTAATCGCATTCGGTCTTCGAGTGCGAAAATTTTCGGACACAACGGTGCGGCAAGCTTTTTTCTGGAAAAGCTATGAGAACACCCACACCAGCTACGGATACAGTACGGTTTTGGGTAGGGGGATGATAGAACAAAGCAAAAGATGGGAGCGGCGCTGCAGCAGTCCCATAGAAGAACGAAGTAGTGTACAATATGCCGGTCTGTGTTAGGAATTAAGCACGTCACGACTTTGGAGTTTTGAGGATGAAAGGGACGTGGACATCCCTCGCAAACGGTAAAAGGTGGAGTTCATCCACGCTTTCCGGGCCATGCCATGAGTTCCTCTGTGAATCTTGGGCAAATGACGGAGCGTAGGCCTTGCAGCTCGGTGCGCGAAAATGCTTTTTGAACAGGTCTAACCTCGTCAAATACTGACCAGGGCGTAACTGGCACTGCAAGTGCTTCGGAGCGTCCCCACCTCTGCGAAACGGGTTCCGGCACGAGAACCCACGATCCTTGAAATGTGTAAGTCTATGGCGGGGCACCCGTCCGGCGGTTTTCGACCAATACCCGCACCCAGGCACGCGACAGAAACTGTCTTTCGTGAGTATCGTGATTGCCCCGTCGAGATCGATCGTGATGTCGGACAACTCCCCGCCAGTCTCGGTTATAGAGATGACGGGGTAACACCCTCTTCGTTCGAGAACCGTAAAGGAATACGGGTCCCTGCCAGATGGGATCTTTATCTCCCCGGGCACGGGACCATGTATCTGGAGGAGAGCATTGTATCTTTCTCTGGAAAAATTCAAAGGAACCACGTGGATAACCGGCGTCGGATACTCTGCGACGTAAATGCTGGGGGGTTGGTAATATCCCGAGGCCTGGGCTTGAGTCTCTTGAACGCTCCACAAGGCGAACTCATCTTCTCCGGGGGTCCCCGATGAGAAATCTGTGAGCGTAAATGAGGTTTCATGTTTTGCACGGGGGTTGAGTTGGTGAGGGGTCGCTCACGAGTAGAATGATAGGAGGCTTGTACCTCCAGGGGAGATTGTATTTTGTGGGATATTTCCCCGTGTTGAAGTGATCCGGCGGAGGCATACGTGAATATGTCGTCCGTGGCAGAGGAATGAATTGACTCGGACTGTGAGTCCGTCAAGGTGGGTGTTGTGTCGGTTGTCGATTCGTCGGGTGTTGTACCATGGGCACCCACGGGTGGCAGGTAGTCGACCTTGTGGTTGTACCCAGGGGGATACCGGGGGATAGGGCGGTGGACGATGGGGTCTCGTACGGCCTGTCAAGTGTTCCGCCGTGAGTGGTGCGCCTCGCGACCACATCCAATGCAATATTCTCACCATGTATGGGGCGTATCCCCACTGTGCTGTCGCGTCCTGACTTTCTGACGTTGGATCTTGACGCAACCTCGAAGAATCTGACAAAGTTTGTTGACTGGCGTCCGTAGTGTGGGTGAGATCGTAGTGGAAGGGATCTTCGACCGGGTAGAACGCATAGTTGTCGTAATCTGGGACGGTATAGTCAGGAGCATGAACGAGCCATTCCAAGTGCTGTTCGAGCATTGTGACTAGACAGAACGAGAGACCGTATCGGTAGGGGGGAGGGAGGCAATGACGATGAGAGAACGGGATCAGGTGGACTACTTATATCATGGGAATTAACCTGGAATTACGGGCCACATCGTTTGAACCAGGCCGTGGATCGGTTTCTATGGCTTTGGCATTTCGGCGGCAACATCGGAAATAGCGATAAAACACAATTGGCCGTGTCAGGACAAACGGTCGCTTTTGCGTTTCGCGGGCGGGGTTCGGTGTCCTCCTGGAGATTGTCAAGGGAGGTGTTCCCTCGCGACAACGCTTGGGCGTCCGCAGCGGGTGATACAAATTACCTCCGAAAAGGAGCAGACAATGCGAGACACCCACGGAGCATGCTGAGAACCCGTGGGTGGGGTGGTGGCCATGTTAGCCCACCTGGTGGGAGAGATGATCGATGATCGGAATCACGGAGCGCCAGGCCGATCCCCCATTGAACGTGTTTTTTGTAACAACTAGCCAGAGATGCAGCCGAGGTCGACAGCGTATCGTGGGGAGTCACTAGTCACTAGTCATTAACCATCCCGCAATCGACGGGGGTTGTTCCAACGGTGACGTGGACAAGCCCGGGAGATCGCCCAGGAGTACAAGGCGCGTCAAATACATTGCCTGAGGAGTGCTCCAAGCTCCCAGATGGGCTCTTTCTTCGACATCCTCTCATACTTTCCTGTCGTCGATTACCTTGAATACTGGTATCGAAAGCAGGTATTGGAAATCGCGAACCATTGGGGTCGTGCTCTGCCCAAAGAATACCATTTCCGACACAGAGTGCCTATCGCATTCTCCAGCACATGTGGGGTCATGCGCCTGAAATTCCTACCCCCGGCTTGGGAGAGGACCCAAGCGTGTATGGACTTTTATGGTCTAACCGAGAGCAGGGGGGTCCGCGAGTCTCTGCACAAGCAGATACAACTGTTGTCGAGGACCCAGTCATTAGCGGTGCCAGTGAGGCATATTTGGTGTTTGTTATGACGTCCGTGGAGACCCTTTTCACGCCTAAACACCAGGTCACTTACTCTCCGTATGATTGTCTGGAAGCCAAAGGTCTAGTCACATTTATCTGCATCCCCCATGAGCGTTGAACAGTCGATTACGGACTCACATGGGAATAGAACTCGCGGAACTCTTTCCGGATAAGCAGGGTTAAAGCTGAAGGAGATGCCCAAGGCTTTGGGTGACAAACTGGACAAAACGGGAGATGGAAATGATTGGAATCTAGTGCAAAGGCGATGAGATCCGTCATGGGAGTTCGTGACTGCAACTCACCGGGATGCCAGTGATGCGCTTGCAATGGCGGGAGGGAGCATCACTGCATTCCCTCGGCCCCGCACGTCGATCAGGTCCAATGAATCACCAGCGGTCACCCGACTGCAACCAATATGCGCTATAAAGCGCGAAAGGGTCCCCTGTCAGTGCAACAGTCAATAACCCCCGCCCACAAATGTCTTTGAGAGGCTCCAAACCCCCCTCCCAATTCTCCACATTCAAGGACTGCCTTGCAAGACGGCTTCTGTCGACCTCAAACCTGCCTACGGACGGTTCTGAAGGTTCAGATGATCCACTGGACGACTTCACCTCCTATCTGGCCTCAGAAGTCTGGCCCTCCCTCCCTGTATTCCTCCACAACGCCTCATACGAATCCCTCTCTTCAAATAATGTACTGAAAGAGATGGCATCCGATCCATCCTCCATCCCGCTGGACACAATTCCAATCCCGACTTCCTTCTTCGATACCCTCACGTCTTATTCACTCTTCAGAGACACGGATGATTGCATCCGGTTCCTTCGCAAGGTCCTCTCCGACTACCTGATGGAAGTGGCTGCACCACCACCCATTTGGAAGAAAACTCGGACGGAGGAATGTGAGATCTGCGAGCGGGGTTGGGTGAGGTTGACATATCACCACCTCATCCCGAGATCTGTTCATGCAAAGGTGCTGAAGAAGAAGTGGCACCCTGAGTCGATGCTCAATTCCGTTGCTTGGCTTTGTCGGTGAGTCTATTGTGCAAACCCTGACCCCGGAGTTGCTAATGTTTCCGGTAGGCCATGCCATTCAGCCGTCCACCACGTTGCCTCAAACGAGGACCTGGCGCGATCTTTCTACACCGTCGATTTACTCCTCGAACGCGACGACATACAAAAGTGGAAGAAGTATGCTTCAAAGCAGAAGTGAGTGTAATGAGCGTGTAATTGTCCGATTTAGTATGTTTGGATAAATACATCAGTAGAATTAGAATGGGATATCAACAAGTAAGTATTAGGCACCACGCAGTGCGGAGAATAGTAATAACGGACAGCGTCCGTAGCGATCCCAGCAATCAAATTTTGGCATCGACATGAATGGCAATGGCATCCCTGTTAGCGATATTGTAGTTGAAGCTTCCGTTTGAGCCAACAGTGATGGTCGAGCCTGTACACGAGCCACCGTTCTTGGCACCGTCAACGACGTTACAATATGTTCCAGCAGGAAGGCTCGTCTGGAAAGCCGAGCTCCAGGGCTGGTCGGTGTTGTTGATGACCACGAATCCTGCCGTTCCTCGTCCGAAAGCGACACGTTGGGAAGAGGGAGAGGACCAGTTGGTAATACCCGCAGTTTGAACAGCGTTCCTGAAACCAACCATCCCGGAGATGGAGGCCCATCGATGCTGGCAGTGCCAGCCGTTGGCTCCGCCATTTCCGTAACAAGTACCCTGGTTCCCGTTGGGAGCACCCGAATCCCCGTTGCTGAACTGATAACTGGACAAAATGGTAGGGGAACCGAAGGGGTGTGCCAGGATCCACACATGAGCAAGTGTGTACATGTTATTTGCGGAGTTGGTGGTCAGGGTTTCGCCATTGCGTTCGGTATCGTGGTTGGCGATGAAGGTGTTGGAAGAGCCACTGTCACTGGGAGAATATCCGTTGGACTCTGGACTACGAAGGGAAGCGATGCCACCGTTCTCGAAGGCGGACTTGAGGGCGAAAGCGTACTGGAAGGCTTGGGCTTGACCGATCCCCGTATATTCGCTAGGAGTGACTCCAGCTCCGCCGCCGTAGTAAATCTGTGGCATACTTCAGTTAGGCAGCGGGATACGATCCCAGAGGGGGGTCCATACCTCTTGAGTGACATAGGAGGGTGCCCTGGACAGGCGACCGAGGATTGTCCGAAGATCGTCAACGGGAATATCTAGGAGTGGCGTCAGTCGACTCGAGCTCAAGTGAGCCAATAGTGGGGCTTACGCTTGGCAGCGTCGATGCGGAAACCATCAGTTCCCAAACTCAAGAGGTCGTTGGCGTGATCGACGAGCTTGCCGCGGACGTTCTCGCTTTCTGTGGCCAAGCTGTGACAGTGTTGAGTTAGTTGACAGTGTAGGTTCGGCTTTCACGGAGGGACGCGCACTCGGCGAGGTTAGCGAGCTCACAGTTCTGGACTTGATTGCGATCATCCCATTGTTGAATATCGTCGCCAGAAGTACCACAGTGATGGAAGTCTTGCGGTTGGTAGATTCCAGGATAATTGTAATGCGAGAAATCTGTGGACTCGGGGTCAGACACAATGGAACGACCTAGGTCGGAGTAGAAACATACCAGACCCCGCAACACCAGTGCCCTGATCCAGGCCGGCCATGTGATTGAAAACGACATCTATAAGGTGCGGAGGTTTGACATATGGTGAGAGCGATGGAGGATGGTATGTACATACCAGCGATAACCTTGACACCAGCCGCATGGCAGATATCGACCATGTTCTGGTACTGCTCGCGGCTGCCACGTTTGGACTGGAGCTTGTAGCTGACGATCTGGTAGTCGGTCCACCATTGGCTGCCCTGGATGTGTTCCGTTACTGGGTTGACTTGAACGTAGCCGTAACCTATTGAGCGGATCAAACGTGAGGGGCGGAACGGGAAAAAACTGTACAGCCAGTGGAACGG
>Ga0307517_10002086_pt1 | contig 32536 bp, 37 predicted proteins | sample 23_EM_MG_FD_194515 | JGI IMG/M metagenome (GOLD analysis project Ga0307517, IMG submission 194515) | Populus trichocarpa ectomycorrhiza microbial communities from riparian zone in the Pacific Northwest, United States - 23_EM | ecosystem: Host-associated > Plants > Roots > Unclassified | place... | reverse complement strand
GTACCCTGGACGTCAATACGGCCATCTAACATGCGAATGAGATAGGCAGTTGCCGGTAAAACCAATTCAACGTGATGGGTGACAAGGACGGTCGTACGGTTCGCGAAGAGGGGGCCACAGAGGAGGTCCTCGAACAGAGCCCTGGCGGTATGACTGTCCTGCATGGAGCATGAGATCACTCTAAATAAGGAGTTCAGCAAGATACATACCACAGCGCTCAATGGGTCGTCAAGAAGGACGTATTTCGTTCGGGCATACACAGCGCGAGCAAGGGCGACGCTGAGTTTTATGTGTTAATGATCCAACGTCGCAAACCCACACGAAGTGCACCATACCGAGCTTTTTGTCCACCAGATAGACTGACACCCCGAGCGCCAATTTCTGTGGCATCGCCATCCTCAAGCATATCCAAGTCCGCTCTCAGAGCACAAGCGTCGATGACCTGCTCATACCTCTCCTCATCAAGAGGGGAACCGAAAAGTATATTGTCCTTGATGGAGAGATGCTGAAGCCACGGGGATTGAGCAGCATAGGAGAGACAATGCATGAAACCGTTTCCGTCGACTTTGGAGGGATTTTTGGTGAGTACGAGCTCTCCCTCGAGTTTGGTCATTTCTCCGAGGAGTGCCATCTGGACCGGAAGGTTAACAAGTCTCGCAGCAGGAAGATGTCCCCTACTTACAAGGAGGGCAGTCTTTCCGCTGGCCGTGGGTCCTGTGGTGCGGAGGTAAGTGTCCTGAAAAAGCGTACAGGGAAGCGCATCGCACCAGTAACGACAGTCAGTTGTCCGTCGGGGAAGATAACCGAAACATCTCCCAGTTCGAACCTACGCTCCGGGGCAGCCTCGGCGAGGGTTGAGTCGGCATCCGATTCCGTGTTCGAAGCACTCGATTTGGCAACCTTTCCCTTTCCCTTGTCATCCTCCTCTTCGACCTCATTCCACTTGAACGAGCCTCTGATAATGCCGAGACCCTCTTTGTCGCTGTGTCCCTCGGTGTCTTCCTTGAGGCTCGAGACCTGCCCGTCGACTTCGTCTTCGTCAATGTACCCTTGGATACGGTCCAAGGCGACTTTGGTCTGCATCATGAACACAATCCAGGTGGGGATGACATTCAAGGGAGCGCGGACCATTCCGAACAAAGAAATAGCGGTGAAGGCAACGCTGACCGTGAGTTGATTCCCGAACCAGATGTAAGACGCGAAGGAGAAAACGGAGACCAGGATAGGTGCCAGAGTCCAAATCGCGGAGAATAGGACAGAATTAATACGCGATTTGACCATCCACGAGAGTTCCCTCTTCCTGGCATCCATGGTTCGCTGGGTCCAACGGTCCTCCCAGGCAAAGAATTTGATGAACTTGATGGCACCGAGGAGCTCGTTCAAAACGCCCATGCGTTTGTCGCGAGCGGCCAGGAGGCCCTTGGAGATGGAAATGGAGCGTCGCGCCAAAAGCCTAAGGGGAGTCAATCCGTGATGCGCCCACCCAGAGGAAGTAACGTACTGGTTCAACGGCCAAAAGATAATGAGTACGATCAGTCCGGAGAATGCGCTCCAGCCGAGGAGCTTGTACAGATATACGCCTGCGAGTGCAATTTCGAAAGGTGCACCATAGATGAAATACATCCCAGAAACAAGAAAAGCGATTTGATTGGCGTCACCGGACATCATGTTGACGACTTTCCCGACGTCGGCATTGGACTTAGGATCATTGGACTTTTCCATGTCCTTGTCTTTGTCGTCTTTGCGAACAATTCCAGAAAAGTCCTTCCTCTTGAGTGCTTTATCGTAAATTGAGGCCATAAGTAGAGTACGGATCCTGACTTGAGCGCGACGACCGAACCAGAGGTGCAGACAATCGGTCTCTGCCTGGGATGGAATAATCAGCGAACAGTCACGCCTGGTGCGGTCTCAATGGCGTACCTTTAGCAACGTAGTCATGAACGCGGCAAACGCGTAGATGTACGCCTTTGCACGATTCTCTGGGGTAGGGTTATCGATTGCAGCAAGGATCCTCTGGAGGAAGAACGGGCCAGCGTAGGTGAGAGTGACACTGATAAGCGTCAGGAGGAAATCCCAAATCATATCGCCAGAGTTGGCGGTCCAGAGTTTCCAAACAATATGGGCGTGACCGAGACCTTTGAACACCGAGGTGAGCGGGCGAGAGGAGAGTGTCGGACTCAACCCCCAGACGTCGTCCTCGTTTAGGGTGTTGTAAGTACCCTTCTTGATGAGGGGAACGACCCAGTGGAAGGAAATCCAATCCCAGAGGGAGCAATAATCTTCGGGTGACACGCTCTTGCCGACGTCATCCTTGTCGACTCCCGCGCTTGGAACCGCAAACGGCATGTTCAACACGATGACGAGGAGGATGGCGAGCACGGACAGGTTGACAACACGTGCCGTCAACACCATCTGGGAAGGTAACGGGAGTTGGTAGACACTATGGTCGAATAATGATCCACCCAAAATAATGAACCCTGTCACGATATGGGCCAGGTAGAGGGCGAAGAGGTCGTAGAAGACGGTTTGGGATGGCCATACGATTGGGCGAAGGGACGCGTACAGCCAGGTCACGGCGGTGACGACGGGTAGAATTCTATCCCAAAATTTGGTATCAACGGCGAGCGAATATGAGCCGAGTCCCAACCATACGAGGACCTGGAGTAATGCCAAGCCGGAGAGGATAGTGGTCCGGAGGATGGAGGTGACGGGTTTGGTGGGGGCGGGATGATCTGCCGGGCTACCCTTTTCGTTCCCGTACGCGGCTTCGTATGCTTCGGCTTGCTCGAGGGTGAGAGAGTTTCTGAGCGGGCGGGAGATTCTCTGCCAGAAGGACCGGACCCATCCCGGGACGGGGATGAGGGTTACACAAAAAAGGATAACGAATGCGGACGGAATGATGCGGGCCCACAACTCCCGGACGAATGGATCCCCGAAGTCGAGGAGGTTGGTACCCATCGGTTAGGATACCAAGCGTCGACACAGCTGGTGGATGTGGGTGAAGGAGTCGTGATGTTGCGCGTGATCGCGGGGCGGCAGCAAATAACCCCAAAAGGTTTGTCGATCCGCGCGGATTTCTCACGCTTGGTCGGTTCTATCATAGCAAAAACCTATCTATTAGCACTAGTCCATATCCTACATGGGATCTGTCTCAGGCGGGGTCGGAAAGGACACCATACGACTCCTCGACGGTAGGCGAGTATACATCAGGGTGTAGAGAAACTAGAACCTTGCGCAGAGCAAGCCCGGAGTTCCGCCGCACTCAATACCATGTAAAGTAGGGACTTCAGCCATCTGACTTGCCCACTGCAGCAAACAATCTCCGCAGTGTGACGGAAGGCACTTCCAGACTACTTGTCGCTCTGAAAAGGGGGAAAAGGTCCAAATTGGAGGCCCGAGGGTGTTCGAGAATTGTTTCGTGGGTTGCAGACAACTCCTTCATGTGAGCCAACTATAATGGCTGAGGGTCAAACGTCAAACTCCCATGGGCCATCATATCCCACAAACCAGGGATCCATCCCATTCCATAAGTTCGAATTTCCGCGTGTCCATTGTTTGCCCTGAGTAGGCGACCCCCGTGGTTGTCGTCAGGCGCAGACTGTCGATCCGTGCGAGGAGTTGAAGGCTCGTGGTCCAAGGGGGGAGCGGTATCATCTGTCTGAATGAATGTGCTGAGAGCATTGAGAGTGGGTGTTTCGACGCATCTTGACAACGGAGGGTTACGAGCTGGTTTAGTGTGATAGCGGGACCATCGACCTCTTCGGCCATGATCGCGCCCTACGCCGAGATCGAAATGGGTTCTAAAGTAGGACTGATGGTCAAAATATCAAAAAACGGGGGTGGTAATGACCCAGGGATGTCAAGGTTGAGGGATGTGATGGGTGTGAAGCAAAGGGGTTTTCTGTCGAAAGAGGGGCCATCCAGGGAGAGTGACCGTATGGTTGACATATCGCCGACCGCGGATAATCCATCGAGGCAAGGCTCCCTGAAACGCAGTGTCTTTACGCGGCTCAGGTAGGCGGGTTCGCAGCAGAGGTCGTATAATGTATGGGTGTTGAGTGGGAGATCGCCAAACCTCCCCATGAAGATGGGGGCTATCTTGGGCGGTTGCAGACGAATCAAAGTCCACAGGCTTGGGCAGGATGTTATGAACTCCCCCGTCCATGGCGGAGGTAGGTGGACCTGAGCAGCCCTGGCATGGTGTCAAACATGAGGAAGGAGCAGTAGCGGCAATCCGGGTGATAGTCTCTGGTGGGATTCGATTATGGGGCTGTCTAGAATTCCGAAGGGAACAAAGCGGATATCTAACCTTCTGTTCGGGGGGGAACCCTGGAGCATCAACCCAAGGACAGGGAGCCCGGTGAGCCCCCCCACAACCCCTCAAGAATCTTGGACCGCATCCCTGCGATGTGTAGCTAAAGGGCCGCGTCGGCGTCCGAGTAGGTGGACATCCGGTTCTTTGGAACCGTGACAGTCGGGACCGACGTTCGAGTGGTGGATGTGGGTGGGCGGCAACCACCGATGGAAGCTCCCCACAGGACACTACAGGAAACCACAGATTCTGCTTCTCTCCCCTCGTGGCCTCTTCTATTTTCGGGTTTCAAGTAGCGTCTACTTCGGGTTGTGGCTGGTCCCCACCGTACCCCTGGTTCCCCCTTTTCGCCACGCACTCGCGCCATCAGTGCCCACAGACGTGTTTTGTGAGGTTCCATGGTGTTGGTCATCTATAACGTAATAAGCCATGTGGAATGGTGCGTGGGGTCTTTCAATCCACCGCCTCACCGTGACCTGAACGTTCGAACCTTGGTTGGATCGTGGAAAGATATCTGCTCCTAACCGTCAGAAGCTGTTTTTTCGTTGCGTGCCCTAGCTCCTGGTAATCCCGGATATGTCAAGGTTCATATCGCGAATACCACAACTACCTGCACACTGCCCCGACGTTCAGCACCAATGTATCCGGATACCGAATTGTTCGCTGTGCATTCGATATCCCAGGGCGCATCCTTGTTCGCTTCATAACTCGGGGGTTTTCCGATTGTAGCCTGTGAACTCGTTCATGGATGCCCTCGAACCAGACAATCCGATGATCCTTGGGGGGATATGGAACCTGATTCGTTCTGACTCCCGAATTCAACCACAGCCCCATGAAATCTGTCGGGTATTAAATATCGGTCTTTCATGGTTTCCGTGTATCCTGAGCTCAATACCAGGTGTGCTTTCAACATAATACAGACCGGATTCGATCGCTGTGCCGTCTTGAGCCTTATAAAAGCGAAGTGGTTGACACAGTGCCCCCTCCAACCCCTCTACGCCTGCCTCAGACGTTATGCCACATTTCGCCCTCGCCGATGTCAATCACCTTCCTGCCAACGTTTCCAGGGCGCGAGCCGACCAATTTATTAGCATGGTACCTCAGTCCATACCTCTACGTTGTCCAAACACTGAAATTTTGCAGGCTGATGGAAATGTGATAATTGACGGAGTTCTCAACGATGACGGGCTCGCTGTGTCTCTGCGTTCATCTAATACCGGGCGCACATTCCGGGAGCAATTCTGCGTCAGAATCAACGCCCAGGAATTACCAAAGATATGTGGCGTTCCCCACCAAACCAACAGATTCTGTGACGTTTCGGCGGGCGAGACGAGTGAAGGTCTCGCACTAGTGATCGAATCCCATCGGTGTTACACAGCTGACTCGCAGGGAAATGCCTCTGCTTCAAAGGTATGAATGAACATTCGCTAGCTGGCGTTTCACTGACCGCCCGAGTATAGAGATTCTTCCGTCATGCCCTCGTCTGTAGCGGCCTATCGCATGCGAACATCGTACCTTTCCTTGGCGTCTTCTCCAGTAATCAGTTCCCCTATGCCTGCATTTTCGAATCGACGGGTAAGAAGAACGTCGCACAGTACCTCGCTAGCAATTCCAGTGCCTCTAGGCTGAAGTTGGTGCGAAACCTTGTTTCGTTCTTTCGGAGAGTTCCTATACTAATCACTTATGCATCGGAACATCAGCTGACGGAAGTTGCTCGCGGTCTCCATCACATCCACGACTTGAACATTGTCCATGGTAGTATCAGAGGCGTATGAATGCTTCATTCTCAGTGGCCGCTCTGTGCTCATTATACTCCCAGAAAAACATCCGCATCGATGACCAAGGAACTGCCCGAATTGCAGGATTTGCTTCTGCTACCATTATCCTACAACCCAACGTTGTATTGGAAGACATTGATGATTCCGGTGAATCAAATGTGTCGCGATGGTGTAGCCCCGAAATCCTACACCCTGGTGGTTTCGGGTTAACCAAGGCCAGTGACATGTACGCATTCAGCATGCTAGCTTATGAAGTGGGTCCCACGTTCTGGAGAATACCTCGTCGTTACTCAGTTCGCGCTTAGATTTTCTCCGGTCGAGTGCCGTTTCACGACAGGACGGATACAGCCACGGTAGTTACTGTGATCACCACAAATGAGCGGCCCCCCCGCCCTACTCATCCACAATTATCCGACCAGCTATGGGAAATGATTGAAAAGTGTTGGCGAAAGGATCCATCCCAGCGTCCCACAATCGGGGAGGTTGTCGCATTCCTAGAGAAACCCTACCGCTTCTAGCCCTGATCATAGCAATGTCTTAGTATGGTTGTTCTATATAGCACTACTTGTCTCTTATTCCGAAATTTACGCTGCTCTAAAAGTCCTTTCATTCACCAACCGCACAATTGGACAGCCCACGCTGCGCCGGCCGGGGTTGGTTGTGCGCCCTCGCCCCTGGAAGACTTCGTTGCAGACTAGCTTGTACTATCGTTCAAAAACCTGGGCTGGAGAGGGTGGCCATGCTTTAAATTTTTAAGCGCACAATGTGGGAGAGGATATAGTGATCGCTCGCCGATCATCGTGCACGCTCCCACATATTTGCTTTGCTGCACAGACTCCCGCCCAGGGAACCGTGCGCCCCGATCAAAGACAATGCACTCATAGTAACCAGTTCATAGTATAGATAGGGTGTTTTTGAAAGTGACACTTGTGGGTGGAGCTTTTCGCTAAGTAGATACGGGGAGGTGACCCAACGCAATCGTGTCATATTTGGGGGAAGGGGGGCACATTACCTAAGACCGCCAACGAGACGTGTTTTCGGATCTTCGTGTTGACATTCCAAGACTGTAGAATAGTCCATCAGACTCGGGGTACTCCGTGGACAATCCGCGGGTATCTCCCCGCAATCACCAGGAGGAGGAAAACACATCGCAGAAACGCTATCCCCAATTCAAGACAACAGAGCCAACGCTACAACGGGAACCGGCTCAGGACAGAGGGTGTCATACACCATTGGATCCCTACCAGAAACGCAAATAAGACGACGAGGGCGATGGATTATCCACGACCATTGTACGCCGGACCAGTGTCTGTTGCAGTGGAAGACTTAACTTACGTTCATTAGACGGAAACCCAACCCAGCGTGCCCACATTCCAGCCCTTCGGGTATGAGTAGGTGAAGAGAGAAGAAATCATTCCCACGGTGTACGTTCCCCAAGTCATAGCTATGGGAAATCGCCGATACCCAGTACGTTTTCGGGGGTGTTTCTGAACTCACTAGTTCCAACGAGCGAGCCATGAACGATCGCGTCAATGTCGCGATCCATAAGCAGTTTCCGAGTGCCGTTCGCGACAGAGACATAGGGCTTCCCATAGATGGGGAATCAGCATTAGGTTTTGGGGTTTTTCCAGTGTGATATTAGCACATCTCCACGAGGGGATTAATTTGGCATTGCAGATAGACCGGGCCACCAACCTGTTGAGGTGCTCTATCATCGTTTGAACGCACGAAAGAAGCATTCGGCGCAGCAGCAGGCTAGAGCCACTCCGGTGGCCAGACCGGGCGAACGGATGAGAGCCAACAAGATGCGAAAAGAGGTAGGCCAACGGTTTCCGTGGTTGACCGTAGCCCGCCCCATGGCGGACAATATGAGTCGAATGATATCGATGACCGCCGCGCTGCGACCAAAAACCCCAGCGTTATGTATCTTAACGATAACGTCGAAGTCCAAATAAAAGCCTTCCTGGCGGGTTTATCAGGCTATCGGATCATAGAATAGTTAAGGGACGAATAGGAATGGGCACGACGGTTAGATACCATTCCTTGGTCTTTCGGCCCAAAGTAGTACCACGTTGTAGGTCCAGTTTGGGAATTTAGGTCAACCCAGGCGAACCGTGATACAACTGGAGGCGTACAGCCGAAGGGCCCCCAGCGAGGGTGGCCGGACCAGGGTTGTCAGTGACTTTAGAAACCCAGTGGTGCGAGAAGTCCTCAAAGGAGACAAGTCTAGCGACTATGCTGGAGGAGCAGGAGCTTCCTGTGTTACAAGCTAGAAGAGTTGGTCAGAGACGCACATGTATTTTGGTCATCCGGGACCGACGGGGGGTCCACTTGTTATATCCATGAGACGCGGGTTTAAGCTTTAAGGTTCAACCACCTTGCCTCTTGACTGGCTGAAGTACTCACGTAGCGATAGTGGTAAAAATGACCCATTTGCAGTCAAAATCAGGTCGGAATCATTGGGCGGAGGGACAGGACCGTAGATATTTAGAGCATTCTGGATCAACAGTCCAATGAACGCGACGACGTAGGCGCCGTTGTGATGTTTTGAAACGTCCACGAAGACTTGAAGTGGTAAGGCTGCAAAAGGTATCCTCGACCGGAAACCGAAATAGGGTAGGGCAGATGATAATGCAATGGTTCCAAGGGTAATAGTTTCGACCGGAAAATACGCTTGCGGATACAACCAACGTGCGCGTGGTATGCACAAACCGCGCTGCGAGAGGGGCGAGTCAGATCTATCGCGGCGACCTGGCTGAGAAACCCACAAGTTGAGAGTAATGGACAAGGCAAGCGTGACGTGTATGGCCACCTTTGTGAATGCGCGGGTGAAAGCCAAGTAGAGAGCCGAGAAGACCGACGTGACGGCAGCCACGAGAAGTAAAAGGTAGACCGTATGTATGTTGTGGGTGAGGATGGTCCCGGTGTTTCTGCTACCCACGCCCCCTCGGATGCCATCCTGGTTGACCCTGGCATATCAAAATCGCAAGGGCAGAGGCGACGACAAACACGGCGAACTGTCATAGCAATCAGTGCGTGAGTCCGTCGAGAATTGCATACTAGAACGCGATGTTTTTCGCCACATGAGATTGCACGGCCGTGGCAACACAGAAGAGATGTTTTCCCGTGCCAGCGGATGCAGGGGACAGTTGCACGTTATCAGGGAGGAACTTGACGTACCTGGGCGATGAACAATCAAGAAGATAGGGTCCCTTATCTGCTTTGGCTGGAACCTCCGACCGCCATCGTAGAGTCAACCCTCGGCCTTGAAACCTCCTGCGCATCCTCTGGTCGAGCCATCAAGAGTCATGAGGGTCGTTGAGCGACCCAGTAGGATACGCGTGCTGCGGGGTCGGCCCCTGATTGCAGCCGGTATTCCGCCAGCTCGTGGTGGAAGCGAATGCGAAGGACTTGTAGCCATTGGAGACTGATCATTCTGGCTAAGGAGCGCCCTCTATGGCATCATGATCTGGAAGCTTAGTAGAATCGATTAACAGCTGATGATATCTGTATGTACACGGCTCTGGGTTGATATGTAACAGATTGCAACTCGCGGTGTGTCAGGGTAAGAATGCCTTCGAAATCCCGGATTAGAAAAACACGGGAAGAAGAGCAAGGTAACCGCCCAAAGTACCAGGTCTTGTGTGCAAGGCGGCCATGGAATCACTGAGCCTTCTCATTCTCTTGTGCAGGGGGATCTCTCAGCCTGATCACAACCACGGTAACGTTGTCGTTCGAGTATCTGGCTTTGGCATATTTGACGAGCTCTTCCACCGCCTCTTTCGGGCTCTTGATGTATCGTACGTAATCAATGGCCTCCTTGTCTTCCGCGATATCCCATAACTAGGAGAAATTGGCAACGTGTTAGCTGTACCGACACTGCATGTTGTGGGCGATGGCACGACTTACCCCGTCACAAGCCAAGATAACGAATTCATCTTCGTCATATAGCTCCGTCTCGGTCGTGTATGGTGATCCAACCACGAATTCTTTCATGGAAGAATCACCCAAACTCCGGGTAACCGCCAACACACCGTTGACCCTTCCGCTCATGACAAAGCCGCCGGCGTCCATGATTCGTTTCGCCTCCTGTTTATCAGATCCTTTGTGATCATAGGTCAACCTGATCGCCTTGCCACCTCGGCATAGCACTCCGCGGGCGTCGCCCGCGTTTGCGCAGTAAAGTACCCGGCGGAGGTTGGGATCGGTGGGCGTAAAAGTATTCGGGGGAGCGGGCGTATTCGATGTGAGGGAATGGTTGGAACTGGCAGAGGAATGGGAAAGGGACTTTAAAGCGTTCTTGATTCTGCTCCGCCTTCGGGTCTTCTTCTCTTTGTCGTCTGATGTGCTTTCGGTGCCGCTGTCTTCGACGGTGCCGTCGGTGTTGAGATTAGATTTTGTTGATGTGGGAGAAACAGGGGATGGTGTAGTCGTGCGATCGGGAGTGGCAGGGGTTGTCACATCAGAATTGCAGTTTTCGAGGAAAGATTGTTTTCCATCGGGATCCTCGATCCGCAGGAAGGCGGTGACGGCTGTGCACCCGGAATGCATTTTCCCATCAGCATCTTCGGCCAATTTAGACAAGTGAGAGTCGACATCGTGGAAAGTTTGGTTGAGGATGTCGGGAATGGACATGGTCGGGTTACTCTTCATCGCTTTCTGAAGGTACTGGAGCGATGACGCGCGGGTAGGGGAGGGGCACGATCGTGTCCGCCGGTGAGGTCAGTTCTCTAGCGTGGCTCCCTTTGGTGAAAGGTGGGCATACCTCATGAAAGTGTTGGCCACACCACTCTGCAGCGTGTTTACCCGCATGGCCGTCGAAGACGGCAAAAAACCCCTGTCCGTGCACTTGGTTGAATGGAGCAACGAGAGCATGAGAATCTTCCATAAATCTCCTTGGACCTTGAGTGTGAGCGACTGCACACGAATACTTGGCATATTGTGGCCAATGTGGGGGTGGATTCTACGGGGAGGGTTGATCTGTTAGTGGACCAGTTGGGGAGAGGACTGGTGGTCGCGATCGTGCACCGTTTGACCATCATAGGGCTGGGAAACCTGGACGATGCCTATGGGAGGCGAGGTGTCTTTCGGGGGCATTGGTGGAAGGGAACTGAGGGAGAGATGGGGGCTGTTTGGAGAAAGATGATGAGGGAGAAAAGCAAACGAGATCGCCAAAGAAGGCGGAGTTGATCTCCCACTCACCGACGTCTCCGCTCGGACGAATCTGTTGGCGTGAAATCCACGTGGTTAGCTTTGCTCTCCCCCATTTCAGAAAATTACCTTCACTCGACATCTCTGGTCTCTGGTCCACAGAAAACAGCAGAGGCAACAGGAAGCACCAACGCCAATCACTGTGGAGTGATCACCTGCACAACGACTACGTCAGTCCCATGCATCAACCGTTCTACTCTCCGTCCGAGGGCAATCTCGAGGGAAAAATCCTCATCGCCGTGAGTAAAGAACGTTCTCTAGGATTGTGAGCCTAAATGAAATCCACAGCCTGTGGTCTCGACCGCCAATATTGGCCAACTGGCCGCTGATCTCATCATATCCTCCCTAGACCTCCACCGGATCGGCGTCTTCGACCCGGGAGATCTCGTTCCCGTAGTCGGCGCCAGGGAAGACGATGAACCTGGGATCACTACCCCGCTCGAACGTAGTTTCTAGTTCTAAAGCTTCCATCTATTTTACGCTCACCGTCCTAGTCTACGGCAGACAGGAGGCAAACATAGTCGTAATCCAGCAAAGGTCCCCAGTGCTCAAGGTAACGCGAGACCCCACAAAGCTGATTATTGCCTGACAACCTTTGCCCCAGAGTCGCAAGGATGGATTCATCTCGAACTTGTACAGTTTCATCCAATCCTCCCGGTTTTCTGCAGTTGTATTCCTATCGGGGGTGGACACCTCGAATAGGACAGACGAGCAAATGTCGTACGTTTTCTTCTCGGGGATTTTACAAGGCACGTTAATGTAACCTATTCCAAGTACGCCGACGTACAAACTTGTTCCCCCTGGGACCCCGTCATGGGACTCCTCCCCCCTTGCAATCCTTGCCCAGTTCCCCCTCCCTACCTACACTTCCATCTCCCAGCAACCTTTTTCTCATACACAGGAAGGGAGAATTACGGAAGCAGTACCTTTCATACCCGGAGGGGGTCTTACACGCCGCATCTTGTCGTCTTTCCCGCAACAGTGGTCAACTCCTATCCTTTCCCTCCTGCAGTTCGTCTTCGAAGGGGACAACAGAGCAGACGCACAGTTTCTTGCCTCCATAGTCTCCAAGCTGTTTGATGCGCCCTCTACGGAGGACGGGGCGGGCAAGGTTGAATGGAAACAACCAAAGAGTTGGAACGGTGGCCTGTTTGGAACTCCACATGATCAGACCCTTTACGGCTGAGTTGAGACAAAGTGCTGGTTTCAGTCCCATTTTGTTATGAGTTGTGATGTTTTGTATTCAGTTTGGATCGTCTTTCAAATTTCATGCACCATGGCGCTCGTCGTGACCAGTCGTTCGGACAATCTATCGTTTGAGTGAATCGAGTTTCACAACCGCCGACGCCGGTAGAATATGATTCGCCGCGCAAATATCGGCGCCCTTCCGTCTTTACAGTCAAGCCGGCTAAGCAGTGGAACCTCCTCACAGTTCTCAGGTTTGAGGTCACGACACGCGGATACGATGATCGTACATAATGGAGCATCAAAACGTGATGTCTCCAGATATCCAGCCGCTTGTGCGTGCGACTTTATCGGGCAGGGCCCCCAGACGACTGGTTGGCGATCAAGCATCGACACATGGCATTCCGGAGACTCGATCACCGTTTCCATGGCGGAAGCGTTCTACATCGTCCCATGCGGGCCGTCGCGTCGTGGCGGAGGTTCTACACCTGGTTCCGGCCCGAGGAATGGAAAGGCTATCCAAAAAGTCACTGGGACTCCCTTTCTGGTGGGGATCCTTCATTCCCATCTGATCCCAGAGCAGCAAGAAAACTGGTTCCTAGTTGCGCGAAGGTGTGACAATTGGAGAAGATGGAGTTTCATCACCGCGCAAGCTTTGTCGCATCGCCCACCCTCCCACGCGTCGCCGTGCAGGCACAATGATCAGCTCTCTCCTTTTCTTCCCCACAAAACGTAATTGTTATCCGCTGCACATATGCAGGTTAGCGAGGGATTTCGATTAGCGACTACAGTGAAATGAGATTAGTGCACTTAGATTCCATGAATTAGTACGGCGGGTCTGCGACTTTGGACTCGGGTGTTGAAACAGTTCAATTTTAAATGAACGTAGCGACAATTTTTTCGCAGGTTACGGCGCGTTTGTGGGCTTAACCACCGCGACGCACAGAGGGGAAGGATAAAGGCCAGCTATTTTATCTGAGGAATCTGAGACCCCCCCCCCTCGTAACCACCGATATGCGCTGCTCTGAAGAAGTCCCGGTCACTGAAGCGTGCTTCCAAGCCAGGCCTCACACCCATCCGCTGGTCGGCACCATTTACAGGTTTGGTTGCGACATAATCCGTACTGTGGGCCACCCGCGAGGACGATCAGTCTTGAAGTTGACAGCCTGCCACCACCAGGCTCGCCGTTTTCACCCTCCGGAACGAGTAATAACCCTTCCTCTCCCGACGATGATCTCTTGTGTCAGTATCACCTGAATCTAGCTCAGAGGCTTCGCCTATCCTTGTCATCGATCTACAATTGGTTGGAAGATGATGATATACAGATGGTCGAGGAACGGCCAACCAGCACTGGTGGATTTTCAGACCTCTGGGGGGGGGTCTCTAGACACTCGCCAGGTTGCGATAAAGTCGTATCGACGTTATCCACCCTTCGATCTCTCTCGAGTCTTTCTGGTAGGCTCACCCAGTCTCGCCTCGTGACGCCCCTGCCACTGAAACCCCATCCTTAGAGATTTCGCAGGAAGCACCGGTGTGCAGTCGCCTCTCACACCGGATTGAACATTGTTGCATTCATAGGACTCTATAGCACCACAAAACATGCGTTCTCTTTCGTATTTAGCTTCGCAGAGCATCTCGATCTCAGGGAATATCTGAAAGCCAGCCCGATGGCTGGGAGACTGGAGCTGGTACGCTTCCACTCTTCCAGGATCTCTCTCGATTTTTCGGCTCGATGACACCCCCTGATCACAAGCTAGCTGGCATTGCTCGGGGATTGGATTATATGCGCGATCTCGACATTGTCCACGGGAGTCTCAAGGCTGTAAGGTCATCCCCTAGTTTCCGGCATTCGTCACATATTTACCTCATTATAGGGAAATATCGTGGTCGACCTCGGCGGGGCTGCGCGGATTGCGGGGCTTGGATCGCCACTCATCGACATCCTCGGCCACATAACGGCCTAGTCACAGATGGGCGTCGAGTGATCGTTCCGAGGGGGTGCCCCAGAATTGATGTATCCTGAAGAGCTCGGGTTGTCTCATCCACACAACATCAAGGCCAGCGACACCTACGCGTTCGGTGTGCTCGCTTGGGAGGCAAGGGTTTTCATGGACCTTCCCAAATCACCCGCTGGAACGATTTCTCTAGGTTTTCGCTGGGCGTGCCGTGTTTTCCGATCGTCTCGACGCCATTGCTGCACACGCGATGTGGAAAGGTGCTCGGCCACCACGCCCCGATTATCTTGAAGTCTCTGACCGGGTGTGAGAGATGATGAAACAATGCTGGGAAAGAGTACCGTCAAAACGCTCGACCATCAGGGGTAGGGTCCCGTTAGAAATGGCCCGCGTTTCCAACTAACTGTTATTAACTGCCGCATGAAACGGCCCGTTGTTAACAAACATTCTAACCGGTTAATAACAGGTATCTTAACATTATGTACATACGCAGGTTATAACAGCTACGCCATTGTTAACAATGTTAGAAATGGTTAGAAATGCGTCGTACAACTCCACTATAATAAAAAATTCCAATCGTCCTCGGTTGGTTCAAGATTCGTTGTTTCCGTATGCATTGCAGTGGTCGTAGAAGCCCTAACATTCTCCAGACTTGGTGCCAGTTGCCCGTCAGAAAACATGTTGAGAAGTGGCAACTCAGCGAGATCAACATCATCATCAAGATTGGTTCCCATTGGCTGCGGGCTATCTGAAACTACGTCGCTACTCATACACATGCTCCCCCGCTGTGGGTCGGTGCGACGCGGGCGGCCGGGGTAGTTGGATAAGCGATGTTATTAACAGGCCATCCGGACCCCCAACTTCCTAACGAGTTAATAACAGTTAATAACAGTGTTAACAACAGGCCGGTTAATAAGTCGGGCATTCCCCACGGTATCCTAATCAGGGGAGTCACCCGCACTTTGGAAGCCTCGGGGTGCACGGCCAGATATGGTACTCTTTAATGCCCGACCCCACAACCCATCGGCACCCCAGCTAACTTAGCCTGTGTATGCCGCACAATATTTATTTCTGCGTTCCAATTTTCAATAGACGCAGCCCACTAAAAAATCCTTCCCTCGCTTTTATGTACCATTTCATGTTCCTGTCAACTCTTGTTGTAAGCTATGGTTTCGTCGAATTGTAGTGGGCTGGGGGAGTCCCTGCTGACCTGAGATCAGGTGCAACGAATTGCAACGCCCCCGTGTCGTCCCCTTCATGATCATTGGGGAATGGGTCGGCGACGCCGCGAACGTGACCCGTTGACGTGAGCTGGAAGCACGGGAGATTTTGGTCAGACGGACATTACAAGAGAGTCTATTTCCACTACAGCAGTTTGCATCGGTATCTGAACACGTAGATTCGGGCATAGGCCGTTTTGACGTGACGTTGATGTGACAGCGGTATGACACTTTCCATATTATGTAAGGATCGAAGATGGCCGAAAACACATTCGATACCACACCGTCATGATCAACATATCTGCTGTACTCCCACGACCAAAGCGGTAGCGGCAATTGCCGAAAGTGATGACAAGCGCCCGGCAGACCTTGCAATGACCGATGACACCCCCGACCGAAACTCAACAACCCCCGAGGCGAGCGGGATGCCATCACCCCTCAGGAGGACTTGAACTTCGTACCCCCGGTACTTGGCCTATATACCTTCCTCCGCTGTTTTACCATGTGCGACATCATTATGAGAAGACCTGACAGATTACGAGTCGGTTTTGGAGAATAAGTAAACTTCAACCGGAATACATACCTGGCCACCAAACGACAAACATAATTCCTCTGAAGTAATCCCAGGTTTTCCAAGATCCGTCTTTAAATCCCTCGAGTGGGTTTGTAGTCGGGAGAGAACTGAGGATCAACAACGCCTCGCTGGTGGCGCCAAGCGGATAGAGAAGGTAGAAGGTAGTGTACCGGAGATATACCAGAAAGCCAGGGACTGTGCTTCGGGCCAGCGAAAGTGCATAGAAGGCATAACGGATTACTTCTGTCGTGGACCAGGCGAGGATCATGGTCGAGTAAAGCGCGTTGTGACGCGACTAAGAACAGGATGTGTGAAACTACGTGATAGGAACGAGAAATTGCAAACAAACCTGTTCGTACTTCTGCGTGACGCCCCAAACGAGAAACAAGCGACTATACACCTGGATCGCGGCGGTAGGTAGGGGGCTCTTCACCAAGCCGGAGATAGAGTGGACAATTTCGAGAGCGGCAGCAGTCTGGACGATGGCCACGGCACCTCCGACGACGTCGCAGGTCGTGATCATCCTGTTGTAGATGTCCAAGAGTTGACGTGGGACTACGGTGGCGATCAAGACATTTTTTGCCTCCTTGACGAGTTCCTCAACGAGCTCACGAACGTATTCAGCGAGAGCTTGGAATGAAAAAGCGGAGGCACCCTCAGAGGTTGAACTGAGGATTTCAGGGAGAGGGACGTCAGTGAGGTGGAGGCATGTCATGACAAGGACATAACCCCAGCCGAGGCATGAAAGCGTGTTGTACAATATCAAGTAGTAATTCATGGTAGGTGCTAGATTCCGCGTCCGTTTAATGTCGTCCACGGAGGATTGCATGAGCCACTCACGGGGTTGTTTCACGGCCATGACGACGAAAGGACAAGTGTGACGATCAAAATCCGATTCTGATCTGGAGGTACAATTATTACACAGAAAAACATGCATAATATGTAAAGTAACTAAGGCCTCTTTTCTTCCCTTTCTTTGTCCTTTTGCATATCCTCCGTTGACGGAGCGGTGAGTTGGGAGGGCTGGATGGCGGGAGGGTTTGTAGTCAAATGAGGAGGGAGGTTAACCTGGGGGGGTGGCTGAGGGAGATGGCCGTTGGCATTTGCTAGAAGTTGAGCCTGGTTGAGGGCCTGACGAAGAGCAGCGTTCTCGATACGCAGCTGGTCGACAAGGGCGCGGCACTCCTCCCAACGCCTGTTTGCCTCATCGGCAGATGCGAGGGCGGAATCCAAGAGCTGGGAACGAGATTCAAGGGCCTTCACATGACTGTCGGGCTTGAGCATCGGGATCTGGAAATCATGGCGGAGATCGGGAACTCACGCGTCTCGCCGCTCGCGAAAGGCTCGTTGAGCTTTGCGGTTCTGCTCGGCACGTTTGCTCTGTGCGAGGGCCCTTCCGGCCTTTGGGGTCTCTCCATCCTCCTCCGAGGGTGATTTCGGGGTCTGATCTGGCTGTTGGATGTTCGAAGGGGATGGAACTGTGACAGCGCCAGGGGCGGGTATGTTCGGAATGGTTGGTGGAAGACCACCTGGAGAGTAATCTACCGGGCCAAAGGGGAACTGGGAGATGTGGTGGAGATGGGGATGGATCATCGGATGGGCCAGCTGGTGATCAACCAGCGTGGGGGTATCGGCGACCTTGCGCCTCTTGGAGGTTCGACCTGTCGTCGCCGTCGTTGTTACCGTCGGCGGAGGATCTTTCAGTCGGAGGGTATGCATCGGAGGTGGAGGGTGAAAGACACCATTGTGGTCTTGCTCTCCTTCTCCAGTCGTCGTAGCTGTAAACTGTGCTGGATTACCAATAATTAGTCAGCACACATCCATCGTCCATCGTCTCCAATACAGGCACCCCGCGGGGAAATCCAAAACAAAGAAAAAAAATAAACCGGAAAAACGGGCTCACCTTGCATACTCAGTGTTGTCTTTTTCTCTTCCAGATTACCGTCCCCGGTTCCCCCTGACTTATTTTATCTGCTTGAAGGGGGAGAGCACACAAAGGGTGGAATTGCCTTATCCGGGTTGCTGAGTCAGCCACGTGGCTTTTGTAGTCTCGCTACGCTTTTGTTTTATTACCGTGGGAATCCCCGCCGCCGCGAATTCGTCGCCCCCTCCTTCCGCTCTCGCTCCCCCACCCGTTCCCAGTCGTTTTCGGTGGCCGTCCCGTCCGCTGCTGCACGTGTAAACCAATGGCCTCGGAGTCCAGAGAGTCTACAAACCCCGTCTGTCCTCTTTTTTTGCCACCCCTTGATACCAGTTTCCACTCATCTTGATCCAGAAGGGCAAACAAGCCGAACAACCCGTGACAAACGTTGAGGACACTCCTCATTCCGAACCCAAGCAGCCTGTCCCAGACCCTTCCGACACTTCTCCGCCCGACCAATCTTCCACCCAACAACAGTTAGGGCCGGTCCCTGCTCACCAACCCACGACAACGACGACGACAACTGTGACGACGACTAATGCCACATCCAAACCGACTACTTCCACAGACATTCCTGTTGGGGAGAAGCACGTAGCGGATGAGAAGGACAAAGGTTCTCTCTCCACCTCCGCCGGTACCCGAACCCATTCTGGCCTCAAGGGCAACAAATCTTCTTCTGAAGGCGCCCTATCCGCTTCGGACGCCACCGCCACCTCTCCTGCCAAGCACGAAAAACCTCCAAAATCCCAGACTAAGCAGTCATTTCTGAGCAAACTCGTTCGAGTCCTCATTCCATGCGTTATCCCCTCGAGTCGTGCTCATGATATCGATCTCCCCGGTGACGCCCAACCGACTGTGACCATTCCAGCTTCCAAGGAGAAGCCCGCGTCCGTAGGCACTGTTGGAGAAACCTCGTCCCCGGCCCAGAGTGGCCGCACTACTGAACCCGCGCAGTCCTCACACCAAACCAGTGATCCTTCGACCTCGTCAACGGTGGTCTCCCCACCACCCATCCCCCGGTCTGATGCCCTTCCACAACCGCCTAAGGACGCGATTTCAGTTGATCCCACGGCTGTCAACGACCTCACCGTCGCCTCAACACCTTCCAAGACTTTATCCGTTGGGGGGGCGGAGGGCGTGACTTCGGCGGCTGTTCAGCCACCGGGGTCTAAAGGGGATGATGTTGTTGTGCACACCCGTACGCACTCACAAGACTCTGGTGACGAGTCTGATGCTACGACGACTTTCACAGAGGAAGACGATGTAGACGAGAATGTTATCGATGACCTGGAGGACGAAGAGGAACGGTTAATCATGAACGGCGGAGTGGGTATTCCGATTGGACCTGTGAGCAATCCGCTTCCTTCGTCCATCCTTATGCCTCACCGAGCAACCTCAGGATGGTGTCCCACGCCCCCTGTTGCCTCCCCTCGCTCCTCAACATGCCGGCCGTAAATGTCTCGTTCTGGATCTCGATGAGACTCTGCTCCACAGTAGCTTCAAGGTGCGTTTTTACCCCCGCCCCATCTCGAAAAAAACTCATGTTCCACACAGTCTATCCAACACGCGGATTACGTCGTCCCGGTAGAAATTGAGTACCACTGGCATAATGTTTACGTGATCAAACGCCCTGGTGTCGACAATTTCCTCAAGAAGATGGGAGAGCTGTATGAGATTGTAGTTTTCACTGCGAGTTTGAGCAAGGTACCGTTGTCTTGTGTCGCTCCGAAGCCATGTCTGTTAACCTCCCAATAGTATGCCGATCCCGTACTCGATAAGCTCGATGTACACAGGGTAGTATCCCACCGATTATTCCGAGAAAGCTGTTACAACCACAAGGGAAACTATGTCAAGGTTAGTTCCATTTCCGTACTGGGGCCATCTTTTCTATGGATTCAGACCCTTTGATCCTCAGGATTTGTCACAACTTGGTCGGCCAATGTCGGATACCATCATCCTCGACAATTCTCCAGCTTCCTACATCTTCCACCCCAACAACGCTGTGCCAGTATCTTCTTGGTTCAACGACCCCCACGATACCGAACTGACGGACCTTTGTCCGTTTTTGACCGATCTGAGGACCGTAGACGACGTCAGAGCTGTTTTGGATGGTGGATTATAGTTCCTTTGTGTATAGAAAGGTTCATGTTCGCCCCTGTTACCCCGGCCCGCCAAGGCGATCCAGCGTCAATCGTGTGGTTGCAGGCTGTCCCTCCGGCCTCCCCGATAATTCAAGCCTGCTCGTTCCACCCACTCGCACCACCTCCTGTCCCTTTGTCTGTGTTGTCTAAAATCACACACATCTACCCACATTCACCCACCCTTACATCTCTTCATGAATGGAACGTTCTCCTGTCCTGTGATCTCATTCTGTGTTCTTGCACACCACCCCTGACCCTGGTATATACGACCATCATCCAGTCAGCTTTTCGACACTCATAGTTTTCCGGTGTTCTCTCCTCGTTTCTTCCCGACTAGTTCTAGTTTTCTGATACCCTTCCTGGTCTTGCGTGCCGATTTTCTCCTTCTCCTCATGTGTTGTTCATATACATAGTACGTAGCAAGCATCCGTTTTCACAACTCTCTTCACCTTTTTTCCTCATTGCACATAAGCTGGTGATTTCCCTCGCTTTCCCTGTCGTTTCAATTCCGTTGTCCTCTCTTAAAAGCTGTGTCTTAGCTTCGCTTTGTCGTTGTTGAAACATCATCTCTCCACATTCCTTACATTTTTTCTTCTTTCTCCCTGTCACTTTTCCCTATGTCTGAATTGGTTTCATCCTTCCGAACTCCGTTATACTTCCTGGTCCTTAACTATGATTTCATACACATGATGACATTTGATCAGTTCGAGTGCTGGGATAGCATGGGCGAGAAAAGACCGCAAGAAACATCACCAACAGTATTTGTCATACCCTGTTATAAATGCCCCTGCGCATTCCGCGATCCAACTTGTGCAAGGGACAATCCACTCGGAGCTGGGCCACCAATTACAACCACGAACCTCGTGCATGTCCAGCCGCATGGTCTATCCTGGTACGGATGGGCCAAGATTATACAAGGTGGGGGGAGGTTGTGGTTTTACGTACATGTTGACGCAGGCCTGGGGAAACACCGACACTGGCATAAGGGGCGATGCTTCCGGCAGAGGACCATGGTGTGGATGTCAACATCGGTTTCACGTCGAGGAGATCCATGTACATCAATTCACCTACTCACAAATTCTGGAACGGAGGGAAGCCCGAGGACGGGCTAATATGATAGAAATGCGCGAGCCAGTGAGGTGCGTGGATGACAGGAGGTTGGGGGGCGTTGATCCCGGATGGTTGAAGAGAAACTGGGGATTCGTCTCCTTACCGTCACAGTACCCTGAAGGTGTTTGTTAATGGATCGAAAAAGTAGCCTAATCCCCCCCAAGTAACCCAGGCCTGCAAATTTTCTCTGGTTGTACCTTGTATCCTGGATTCCAACTATCGCATGTGAACGAGGAGGGTTAAACAGCCCCTCGATAGGTTGACGAGGTTTCGTAGGATCAAATCATGAATGGGGCAATCCTACTGAGACCCTGAGGAACGGAGCTCTTGCGCAAAGGTTTCACGACTGCGCGAACCCTTTGGAAGGCGCCATTGACAGATGCAGGACGAGGCATTATACGAGGGGGGGCGGTGAAACAGCCACATGTAAGTCTATACTCCATCGCAAGGAGCGTCGCCGTGTTCTTTGATGAGTCCGTCACGACCGGTGGATATTAACCTAGGTCTGAGTTTATTGCTGAATAAGGGTATGGCGTCATAATCACGTAGTGAGTTGGATCCAGTACGGGCGGGAGGGAGGGTACGGTGTTGGGACCGCGCGGTACTGCGTATGGAGCTTTTCGATGAGGGATCAGCGGTACTTGTGAACGACAGAAGTTCGCCAGACACATACGTTCGAGACGCTGGTGCAATTGTGGGGGAGTGCTCCGGAAATGACGAACGGGCAGTCGGGAGGGCCCATTCGAGAAGTCACCGAACCCAGAAGATGATCAGATAGATTATCATCGTCGCGGGATCTCCAACTGTTTCCGCCAGTACCAAGGAGCTTTTGCTGCATGAGAGTACACATCGGTGCAGAAGCAAGAGCGTGGTTTTTTGGGTGGTTTTTAGCGATTTTTGCAGATACAGAAGATGAATAGCAGTGGGCGCGGCAGAGATCGGCGCGCCTGAGCGAAGGTCTCCTTCTCCCATCTTGATCGTTCTCGCTCTCGGTTTCCTTTTTCTCTTTTTCTTTCTCTCTCACTCTCCACACCGTTGGCTGTGCGAGCGAAGTGAATCCGCCCCAGAGCTTCAGAATCGCGCTCTCGAACGCCCTGTTCAACCCCACAAACCGTCATCTCGGGCAATCCACCTCTGCCGGTCGGAAAGGCGGAGGATTGTTCTCCCTCACTTTCTGGTTGTTCATGTCCATCTCAGTCACCAGCTTCACCCAGTCCTCCTTTCCCTCTCCCGTCTATGCTCTCCTAGGTTTCCGTTCCATGGTATATGCCACCGTCTGCTTCGTTGCCGTTCTCGTGTTCGGTCAGTCCACCCGTTCCGTTTTTTCTTGGCAAATCTCCCCCGCATCGTGCATTTCACTTTTTTATCATTTGGATCATATCTTCTTACGTTGCACGATCCTGTCGTTTCCCGTTGCCCCATCGCTGAGGATCGGTCGGAAGCATCGTTACTGACTCCGCTCCTGTTCCAGCTTACTTCACAAACCCCTCCGAGTCGTCTTTCCGCGCCTATCTCACCGAACAGTCCTTCCGACGCCATCTCACGCATCTTGATGACTCTGGCCAAGATCCGGATACCTCTGGTGTGCACTATTCCTCCCGCCGCCCCACCGCCAACGGTCCCCATCTGGACTCCGTTCGTTCTCAAGTTCATTTCGCGAACCGCGCATCTGTAATCTTGCAGACTCCCTTACATGTCTACCACAATCTGGTCTTCTTCACCGTTGCTTTCGTTGTACCGCCCGCTGAGCCGGATACCAAGTCGTCTGACTTCGATTTCCCCGTCTCCCACCTATGGTTCATTGGTGTGTTTGGCGGATGGTGGAGAGGTGGGCCGTTGTACTCATGGTGGGTGGGTGCGGCTGTCAGGTCGAAGGATGAGGAAGGCGTTTCTTCCGGCGTTCTGAACGTTAAAACTCTTGATAATCTAAACGAGTGTGATGGTATGCAAATTGACTTCCAATGAGAGAGAGCCAATCCTCACTTTTCTCAGGGGTTCGTGTTTTACCTTTCTCATCGTTCGAGGCCAAAAAATCCCGTGGTTCGCCTCCCAGGTTGCGGAACCTGAGAAACGAACTATCCGAAGGAGCCCAGAGGGTCCAAAGAGTTTTACCCTCTCGTAGTACTACACCCCCTCCGTTGCCGGCAACTGCCTCACTACCGTTACACAACGTTCAACAATCGGCATGTATACCAGTGCCCCAGCCATTTCACCCACCGGCTGTTAACTCCATCGCAACATCAACCTCTTCCCCTCCGAAGAGCTTTGACCAATCCCCCGCGATAATGGATCTCCTGAGCCGGATTTCTTCCACGAGGGCTGGAGTGCAAGACCTTCATTCCCAAATCTCCGATTTCCGTATCCACAGTTCCCACCAACGTGAAACCCTCCATCGCGAACTAGAGGCCCATCGAGAGCGAAAGCGCCAGGAGGAGCTAACCAGGGGAGATCTCAAGTCCAGAACAAAGTCACTAGAGGACTCCAAGAGGAGCGCAGAAAGCTCAAAGAGGGATGCAGAAAGAAAGCTCAAGTCCGCTGAGACCAGGAGGGATGAGGTTGCACGGAAGATCACGCATCTTCGTAACGAAATCACCAAGTCGGGGTCAAAGCTTGGGGAAGACCGCGAATGGGTGGAAAATGTTCGGTCGGGTGGTATTGGAGATGGTGATCACGGGAAGGGGGGACGAGCACACCTCGACGAGGAATTACGGAAGAGGAAGGCGGAGATTAAGGTCGTGGAAAGTGTTATTACTGCTATGAACGTCCGGGCTAGGGAGCTTGAGGATAAGATTATGGAGAGAAGGGAGAGACTAGAGGTTGTGCTCGAGAAAGCACGCCGAGCTAGGTTTTCGCAACAATCGGAACAAGACCGCAACCCCACAGTTTCTATCACCCTCCCGCCAGGCTCACGCGATCAGGAGGTCAGTCCCTCCTGGCCTCCTGCTCAGCCTTTTCCTACCTCTTCTATCCCCATCTCGGATCAACTCCCAGACTCAGAACCCCGGAATATGCAAAACGGACAGCCTTCTCCAAAGCTGACATCCCTCTCTGCGCCACTTCCCACTTCCAGGCTCCTGGTTTCAAATGACCTAATTCGCCCCAACCCTCCGGCCAAGTTCGCACCGTTTGATGATCCAGCGTCTCTTGTGGCCGCAGACGGGGAAACGTTACGGTCCACGTTCTTGATCCCCAGTGGACTAATCAATTCCCTCCCCGACGCAACCCCCGATATGAACCTCTCCCGCTCTTTCAAAGGGGACAGCGACCCATTCATCATCCAACCTAATCGTCCCATCACCACGTGGCGGAGAAACAATGGGACGGATGCACATGAAACAACAAACACTGCCATCCAAAGATTCGCCGACGGCTCCCCGTTCGAACCCATTGTAGGCAACGAATACAGCAATGGACGGATTGTCTGCCATTTTGACTCCGACTTTCACTCACAACTCAGGGAGGAATCGAATTTGGACCAACAACGCGCGACTTTGCGAACCACTGTTCCACACCAACATTCGGTTTTGGATCCGTTCTCGTCCACCCCCAACCTCTTAGATCCCTCAAGGGATCTTGAGGTGACCTCTGCTCCCCGACGTTGGTTCTCAGTCAAGGAGAGGAAGAAACTGAACCCAGAGGCTGAGGCTTTCAACCTTCCGAACACAAAGTCGTTCTTCAAGCCAACGGTCCCCGCTTTCTTTGACGCGCTGAATCCCAGCAAGTCCGGACTTGTTCCCCCAACGGGACCCGGCAGTCCTCGGCGCCTCGGCGAGAATGTTACCCATTCGTCTTTCTTTTCCAGGGCCTTTGCGCCGTCACCCGCAGAGCGCGCTGCGTTGGGTGCTGGAAGGTTTCACACAAGCCTAGAGAAACTTCCAAGCTTGAGCGACGTGCCGGGAAGTTTGCACACCTCCCCGGCCCTTCCACACATAACTCCTCCCAGCAACGAGGATCCTGTCACTGTAGTTCCTGGTAGCTCATTTGCGAAGTCGATGGCGTGGTTGAATTCTTTGCCGCGCAGGAAGCCCAAGTTTAGCCCGTGGGATGACGAGGAACACTGAAGTCGTCTGCGGATGTTTTTTTGGTGGGTGGGTTCTGGTGAGTCGACGTGCTAGATGGTCACCGGTAGGGTCGTTGTGTTGTAGATTGTACTCGATTGGTGATGCGGACATTCCACGGTCGTCGTTATGTCGTCACCTGAAGCCGTTTGAGTTGTAACAAATATCTGTGATGTTTACTTATTTATCAGTGAATTAGAACTCTCGTTCGTAACTCACAGATAACCCTGATTTCGCTGGCAAAGACCTGCGTTGAGCTGATGGCACGTGATGGGCAGACGCAGTCAGAGATCGAGTCAAGCAGAGACAAAACGTCCATCCATCTTACAAAATTGCCCCGATAGCGGGCACGCAGCTCTCCCCCCAACCATGACTCTCCCTGCTCACGATTGTGCGTACGGTATCTAAACATCACACGGTTTAGCTTCCACTCACCCCGTTTGTTCTCAGTATCTACGCCCTTCAACTTCCCCAAGGAGGAGGAGAAGGTTATCAAGTTTTGGCGTGAAATCGACGCGTTCCAGGCAAGCTTGAAACTCTCGGAGGGTCGGCCAGAGTACACCTTCTACGACGGGCCGCCATTTGCTACCGGACTACCTCATTACGGACATTTACTCGCAGGAACTATCAAGGTCCGAATACAGTGTGATCGCAAAAAGCTCGTCGCATATCCTTTGACCAAACTTTCAGGATATTGTCACCAGACATGCTCATGTGAGCGGGCATCATGTTTCCCGACGATTCGGCTGGGACACCCACGGTTTGCCCGTCGAGCACGAGATCGACAAACGTCTAGGGATCACTGGGAGAGAAGACGTCATGCGTATGGGGATCGACAAGTACAACGCTGAGTGCCGTAGCATTGTCATGAGGTACTCAGGGGAATGGAGATCCACCATTGAGCGAATGGGCAGATGGATTGATTTCGACAACGATTATAAAACGCTCAATCCAAGCTTCATGGAATCAGTCTGGTGGGCCTTCAGTCAGATGTTTCAGAAGGGGTTGGTATACCGTGGATTGAGGGTCATGCCGTACTCTACTGGCTGCCTTACGCCGCTTTCGAACTTTGAGGCTGGCCAGGATTACCGAGATGTCAACGATCCAGCCGGTGGGTCTTTTATCGTATTCATTAGGCATGCCTGATTATTTTTCCAGTAACGGTATCTTTCCCCCTGGTCGACGACCCCTCAACATCTTTGCTTGCTTGGACAACAACCCCATGGACTCTTCCTTCAAATCTTGCGCTCTGCGTCAATCCCGATTACACCTATCTCAAGATAGAGGATCAAGAGAGGAAGCAGAACTTCATCTTACACGAGAACCTGCTGCGCACGCTATACAAAGACCCAAAGAAGGCCAAATTCAAGAGACTGGGTCAATACAAGGGCTCGGAAATGAAGGGGTGGCGTTATGTGCCTTTGTTCGAATACTTCGCGGAAAAGGTTAGAGTGGATATCGACCCTTCTTGATGAGGCGCTCACTATTCATTGAGTAGTACGCGGCTAAGGCTTTTCGAGTTCTTGTCGACACCTATGTCACCGATGTCGATGGCACAGGCATCGTTCATCAAGCCCCCGCATTCGGTGACGATGATCACCGTGTCCTGGTTGCGCACGGCGTGATATCTGCGGAAGTAATGCCCCCCTGTCCCATTGACGACGGTGGAAGGTTTACGAGCGAAGTCACGGACTTCGTTGGGCAGCATGTCAAGGTATGTACCCTGGGACTCGTTGGTTCGTAGCTGCCTCCCTACTCACTACCGAAAGGCCGCGGACAAGGAGATCCAGAAGGTTCTTAAGGCAAGGGGCCGACTGATTGTACAGTCAACAGTCAACCACCCATACCCCTACTGCTGGAGGTAGGAGATCGTTCCACATATCTACTGCACCGCCTATAATCCCAAACTCAGGTCCGGAACGCCACTCATCTATCGCGCCATCCCCGTCTGGTTCATCCGCGTCCAGCCCATTGTCGACCAGCTGGTGGCGAACAACAACGAAACGAGATGGTTTGGTGTTCTCTCCCCCTCGCCTTAGTGCACCTTTTCACCAACCATAACAGGGTGCCCCAATTCGTAGGGGAGGGAAGGTTCGGAAATTGGTTGGCGAATGCACGGGATTGGAACGTTTCACGGAACCGTTATTGGGGGACCCCCATCCCCCTCTGGGCTAGCGAAGATATGCAAGAGGTAACCCATCTTAACAATGCAAGTGACGAGCTCTGACTGTTGTTGGTTAAGATCGTATGCGTTGGCTCCATCGGAGAACTGGAAGAACTGTCTGGCGCTACTGGCATCACTGACCTTCACCGTGAGAGCATCGACCATATAACCATTCCTTCGAAACAAGGAAAGGGGGTTCTCAGGCGCGTTGAGGAAGTATTTGATTGCTGGTTTGAATCTGGGAGGTTCGTGCTCTCCCCTCTGCACGCTAGTACCCCTCACACGTACTGCTCCTAGTATGCCATACGCACAGGTTCACTATCCGTTCGAAAACAAGGAAACCTTCGAGAAGAACTTCCCAGCAGACTTTATCTGCGAGGGGATCGATCAAACGCGTGGGTGGTTTTATACCCTACTGGTTTGTTCTACACACCTTTTCGGCGCCGCCCCCTGGAAGAACGTGATCGTCACGGGCCTTGTACTCGCCGCGTAAGTCTAAAGCTACAACGTCTCGGGAATTGCGGTGAACGAGTGCATTTTAGGGATGGGAAGAAGATGAGCAAAAGTCTCAAGAACTATCCTGACCCCAATCTCGTTATCGATAAGTACGGTGCCGATGCCACGAGGTCCGATTTCCCTCCGAAGCAATCGCATCCGCATTTATTTACTCACCACACAGGATGTTTCTCGTCAATTCGCCCATCGTTCGTGGCGACAACCTACGTTTCCGTGAAGAAGGCGTCCGGGAGGTCATCTCTCGTGTTTTACTTCCATGGCTCAATGCGTTCCGTTTCTTCCTCGGTCAAGTTAACCTCCTCCACAAAACCGCAAACTACGAGTTCAAGTACAACCCTCATGCCCCCCTTTCCAACAATGTCATGGACCATTGGATCCTTGCAAGATGCCAGTCTCTCATTTTGCTCGTCAAGCAGGAAATGGCTGCGTATCGGCTTTATACCATTATTCCCCGGCTCTTGGCTTTGATCGATGAACTTACAAACTGGTACATCCGGTTCAATCGGAGGAGGTTGAAGGGCGAGGACGGGTTAGAAGATACAGTGGCCGCATTGAACACTCTATTTGAGACTCTCTTTACCCTCTGCCGGACCATGGTACGCCGCTTCCTCCCTCGTTTAACGGTCGGGCTGAACTTCGAATCTAGTCTTCGTATACCCCGTTCCTTACCGAGAACATTTACCAGGGGTTGAAGCCTTTCATGCCCGAAGATCCGGGGGCCGGGGATACAAGATCTGTCCACTTTTTGCTTTTCCCTGAGGTGAAGGAGGAGTACTTCGACGAGGTCGTTGAACGACAGGTCAAAAGGATGCAAACTGTCATCGAATTAACAAGGAATATCCGAGAGCGCTTCAACCTGTCATTGAAGGTGGGTGATAGTTCCGTTGGAGGTGGCACTGGCCCTGACCTTTGGAGCGCAGACACCTCTCAAAGAGTTGCTGGTATTCCACACGGATCCAGAGTGGTTGAGTGATTGCAGTTCGCTCCAGCGATACATCCAATCAGAGCTCAACGTCCGAGATGTGGTATTCACTTCCGACGAGGCTGCATCCGGTACACGATACAGGGCAGTTGCCGATTGGGCGGTCCTTGGGAAGAAGCTGCGTAAGGATCTGGCCAAAGTAAAAACTGCCCTACCAGACGTACCGAGCGACGATGTCAAGGGGTATGTCAAGACCGGAAAGATCGTCGTTGGGGGGATTGAACTCGTAGAGGGAGACCTGCAAGTCCAGCGTTACATCGAGCTCCCCGCCGGACACGAGACCCGGTATGCGACCCACACGGACAACGACGTAGTTGTCAGATTGGATATCAAGGCGTACCCAGAGTTGACATCTGAGTGGCTTGTACGGGAATTGATCAACCGCGTCCAGAAGCTGAGGAAGAAAGGCGGCCTCCAGGCGACTGACGACATTGAGGTGTATTACAAGTTTGAAGATGGGTCAGGGACGGAGATCGTAACGGCTATGGAGCGACACGTGGAGGTGATGCAGAAGACGGTACGGAACGTTCCCGTCGACGAGAAGGAACGGAAAGGTGGAAAGACTTTGATCGCTGAAGTGCAGGAGGTTGCGGAGGTCAGGTTTATGCTGTCGCTGGTCAGACCATAGATTACTCGGTTTGTTCCCACATATATACTTGACAATCCCGTAAACCGCCTAACGGCCGAGCAAGCGAATATTCCGGATTTCTCATGTCTGGCAGTGCGGGCGGCGGTCATCAACCCAACAACACAACCAGGGTTGCACCGGGGGTGGACGCAGGTCAGGGGGTCGGGTGTCCTCTACTTCTTCGAGGAACCAAACCCGCTGAAACCCATCATCTTCATCATGTCGTCGTCCGCCTTTGATGTAGCAAAATCCTTGGCTAGCTCCGCGTGTACCTTTTCTTTCTCCGCTTGTTTCTGTTTTCTTTTCTCTGCCCTCAGGTCCGCCTCCTTTGCTTTAATTTCTGTGAGTCGTTGCTCGAAGTCATACGACTTGGCATTTGAAGCTTCCTTCGTCTTTTCGCGGAGCATTTGTATCCGAGCGCGGACTTGCTCGACCGTGGATCGCGAAATCTTTGTCGTTTGGCCAAGGGCGCGTAAGTCTGTTGCTCGTGAGTGATGGACAGTTCAGGCGGCCTCCTCGGCTCGCAAATGATATGAAAGGACTCACGAGCTCTTCCGTTGATGTGGTCTAGGTATGCGTTGCTGTCCTTGTACGTACGGTTGCAAGTTTCACAATAGAACCCGGGAACCCCAGGCCCGCGTCCACTGGTATTCTGCACAACCATGGTTTTACCAAGGTTTTTCTCCAATTCAAGAGGCGCTTCGCGTTGTTTCATCAATTCGATGGGTTTTGGAAGATCGTCCTTCTTGGCCCGTCTTGGTTTCTTTCCTGGGCATAGCGTGTGTTAACGGAGTAGGATGTGCGCGGGATCACATACCCTGCCTCAACCGTTCTTCATTCTCCTGCATTCGTTCCTTCTCCTCTAGATCTCGTTTCTTTGCCTTTTCTGCATACTCTTGCTTGTCCCATTTCTTTCTGAAGTCTGTGTCACCGGCCTTGTTTGTACCGTAGGCGGACATGGCGGAGGTGGAGGTGGTCGTGAGAAAATGAAAGATCCTCCGATCATCATTTCATGCCACAACCTTCAGAACTGCGAGGGCGGCGAAAATATACCCTACCCTGATCTCGTCCAGTAACCGCCGGGCGAAATGGACGAACGCTGGGTCCAAGAAGTTGAATCCGCCGCCACCTTTCCCCTTCCCTTCCGTGTCCTCTTCCTCCTCTCCTCCGGAGTCCTCGCCTGGGCCACGAACCTGCACGGTCTCCATTTACACGCGATAGATGGCTCAAGCGTTCTGCATCCTGACCGGTCCACCCTCCCAACGACCCCATCGCCCGGTTTCAAACACGTTGTCCAGTCATCCTTGTCACATCAACCGGTTTATCGACTTTTCTTCCGCTGCGCAGTGTGGTGCCTCTCCATCTGGATCATATACCGATACTCAACCCTACACCACGTCGAATATGTCGACGTGTTCAAGTACCTTCCAGGAGTCGGCGCGTTGGGTCTTTTGATTGGTCTTGTGTGTCCGTTTGATGTGCTGGAGCTCCATGAGCGGGAAAAATTCCTATCGTGCGTGGTTTTTCCAGTTCCCTGTTCCACCAAACATAATCTAGTGTACACAGTGCCGTCTACAGGTGCATTGCACCCCAAAAAGCTGGTGTATCATTCTCCGACGTGGTTCTCGCAGACATCTTCACATCTTACGCCAAAGTTTTCGGGGATATTTGGCTTTCCTTGTGGATGTTACTCCCAGGGGGTAGTCTGCTCATGTTACCACCCCAGGATGGCTGGTACCGTTGGGTTTTGCCGACATTAATGAGGTTCGTTCCCTTCGTTCCTGTTCCCTTCCGGTTCTGATCACCCGTTCGTCTAAAAGCGTCCCGTATCTCATTCGTTTCAGACAGTGCCTTACGGAATACAGGGCACCACTTAATCAAAGCCGGCGGCCTCTTTACAACGCGGTCAAATACGCTACATCGTTCCCCGTCATCTACCTCTCCGCAGCTCAGCGCGTTGTCGTATCAGATCTTGTGGCCGAGAGAGGCGGTCAGGTTCGCGACGGACCATGGCATGGTGAACATCAACTCTTCCGCCTCTGGTGCGTCTCCCCCTCCCCACCGAGTTGGTCACGAAACCAATCTCGGATACGTATAGGTTGTTCGCGGCGTTGGTTAATTCTTTGTATTCTTTCTGGTGGGATCTCACCAACGACTGGGGTTTTGACTTGCTTCGATCTAAGTCCACTAAAGGCGAGGATCTACGACCCCATCCCTTCGGCCTCCGGACCCGGCTCCTGTATCCCCTGCCCTATTACCCTTTCACTGTACTTGCAAACCTCGTATTGAGGTTGACATGGTCTGTCAAGCTTTCTCCACACCTCCACTCTCACTCCGAAGGCAGTGGCGTGATATTTTGGACTGAGGTCGCTGAGCTGGTGAGGAGGTGGATTTGGGTGTTTTTGCGGGTCGAATGGGAAATCGTGAAGGAGAAACAAGAGACTTTAAGGACTCGGGAGTATGAGATGGATACACGAGACGACTGAGGTATATAGGTAGTTGAATGTTTGCAAGTAATGCCTTGATTCCACTCAGCACGCCCCCATCGAGATCGTTCGATTGCCCGACCACCATGAGGAAGATCTCTTATGCGGCCACCTAAACCTCACGTAGCCGACGGCTAACTAGCCTATATATATAATCAGAGGAATGATACCTATATATATTCCGTGCCGATAGTGGACCACTATCGAGCGCCCGCTGCTTTTCCATAAAAGGAAATTTTTTACCGGAGATCTCCGACTGGGTGAAAAAGCGGGTGCCTGGAGGTGCAAAAGCGGG
>Ga0307517_10002085_pt1 | contig 32537 bp, 27 predicted proteins | sample 23_EM_MG_FD_194515 | JGI IMG/M metagenome (GOLD analysis project Ga0307517, IMG submission 194515) | Populus trichocarpa ectomycorrhiza microbial communities from riparian zone in the Pacific Northwest, United States - 23_EM | ecosystem: Host-associated > Plants > Roots > Unclassified | place... | reverse complement strand
CGTCAACTAATACACTAAGTGGAAATAACAGGCACCCCCTCTCAAGGTACTTTATTATTTTTTAAAATATTTTTTTATTTAAAAATATATTAAAATAATATTTTTATTATTTTTTTTAAAATTATTCTTAATATTAATATATTAAAATAATCTAAAAAAAATTAATTTGAAACTAAAAAAAAAATTAATTTTTTTTCAATAGTTTTGAAATACAAAAATAAACAGTTTACTAAACTAATAACACTTATCTTATCAATATATTTTACACTTAACGCAACAATTATTAGGAACCATATGTTTTAGTCCCATTTAAAATTTAGTTCTGAAAAAGGTTTGGAGTATTCAATTACTAGGTTAATTAGGTTTAAATATTTTTATTAAAATAACATCACTTAAAAAAAATTAATTAATATGAGTGTCCGGGTCAATTTATGCATACCTCAACTAATCCTACTAGCTCTGAAGTTAACGACCATATAAGTCTCAAGTGGTTCCGAGATTTGTAAGACTCGAACTAGTGATCACTAAAGAGCAAATCTAAAATCTAACCAGTTGAGTTACACCCACAAGATTAAAAATAATTTTTTTGATGTTGACTTGGTTGGATTTTGTTGCCGTGCAACTGAATCACTAAAAACCAGATTAATCAAGAGCTTGTAATGGATTAAGTTCATCATCCTAGAATTTTTGAGCCAACCCATTAGATTGACTGAAATTAACAACTAAGTTCGGAAAGGATGAATACTGCAAGAAATAGAGAATATTCCAAACCAAGCTTAGTTTTGGAAAGTGTTGCTGTAGATGGGGTGGTTGGGTGGGGAGTTGGAGAAATATGGACATCAAAAGTGACCGCGACCAATAATATGGCAGGAAAAAGGATAGCTCTCTCCTTTCCCGCCCCAACTTTTTTTCTGCGGGCATGCTTGCCAGAGCTTCAATCTTGATTCCTCGGCCCGCCCTTGCTGCTCTCGCTCTCATTTTGTCTTCTACTCCACAGCCTAGAAACAGGGAGCCCACTTCAAGCTTGAAGTTTCACCTAAAGCACAACAACTACTACTACCAAACTCAAGACAACTAAACAATTGCAATTGCTGTCTGCATCATATTGAATCGACTCCTACTCTTATTAAGATCTAATTTCCAGATATTCCATTGTTAATTTTAGGCAGTTCAAGATACCAATGCATTCATCTGGTTCAAAGAAGTTCGTGAAACTGAAGGTGTGGAAAGGTCTCAAGCTGAGGCCAGAGCACATAAAGAGGCCAATGCATAATCCCATCGCTACTGTCTACCAATTCCTTCAATTGAATAAAGCAATTACGTTACAACTATGTATTGGAACAAAATCAGGAACAGCAATTTCATAACTACATTGAATTGCAGTGGATAAATCTCAGCCGTTTAATTGAGAAGATGGCAACAGATTACAAACAACATTTTAGCCCGCATATTATGAGGCCTTTACAGTGCAGAGGGGGGGGACAAACCAACAGCACGCCCTTCCTTTATCATCGTTAATACAGGGAGCTACAAGAAAGGGAAAATTTGTATTTCATGTTATCAATCAAGCAGTATACAAGCATGTACCAAAAATAACCAGCTTAAATAGCTTTCACCACTTTCCTTGCGAGCTCATGGGCATCTCTAGCCTTTTCATTTATTTTCTTCTCTATCCAGCTTTGAATTTGAAAAAAACGACGGAAACAATTGATCTGGGAAGGATCAACGGTAGTATGCCATGTGTCTAGATGACATGAAAGGAGAACTACCAAGTGGAGAGGTCTTTTGATTTTGGGCAGGAGGGTTGGTGGGTTTCTTTTTCTCACTCTTGGTTTCATGACGGAGCCAAGACTCAACAACAGAAAGCAGATTGGCTGAGCTTTTCAACTCATGAACCTCCGTTAGCTTCTCAGCCCTCCTCAGCTCACCGTCTTGTATGTAAGCTAGATGAGTTGCCCAAGTCTCTAACCCATCAAAAATATGAGTAGCATATACAATTGTAGCTCCTCTCTGCACCAAAAAAAAAAGTCTCGTTATAACATGATGAACTTCCCTCGGGGACTCTAACCATATTGATGCGCATCGTTAATACAGGGGGTGGATGCGCATTTCAAGAGAATCATAAACGTTGACCCTTACACTTTCTAAGCACTCCATATCTTCAAAAACAGACAACAGAGGTGATTCCATGCAAAATGATTTTCACTCAAGAAATCAGAAAAAATAGCCACAGTGATGCAGAAGGATCCAAAATCTAATAATCAAAATTCACATGGTGGTGATGATTTCTCTTTCAGATAATACAAGCAGGGACCACTTGTTCTGTGCCCTGGCTACATCAAATCCACTGTTTCTAATTTTTTAGACCATCATTCGATCAGATCTGTTAGTGTGCATGTGAATTCAATTAAAAAAGGGAGTCATACCTGATCACACTCTTCCTTGAAGAACTCAAGCAAATCCATCCTGGCAACAACATCTAGATCGACTGTAACTTCATCAAGTAAAAGAACCTGCAATTAAAAATTTTGGATCCTACTCAATAAGGAAGTTTTGAGATAATATGGTCTTTCAGCAACATCATTGTAAACAACCGAAATGCAAACTGATAGCCATATTGCCACCTCCCAATCCCTTAATCCCCACCCCTCCCAGGGATTGAACCAAGATCTTCAAACAAAAATCCCAAGTTCCAACTGATGGGGTGTGCCCGTGAAGCAAATTGATAGCCCATTAAAGAAGGAAAATGGGCAACTTTTCCAGGTTTGGGTTATTTTTAGTAGATTGGATGCCCACGATGAATCGATCTCACAAGTAGGTGGCCCAAGACTTGCATGTTGAACCCTTTGGCTTAGATTACTAGCCAGACCAGTAAGAAAATACAAATAGTATTTCATAGATGCAAGCATCTCTTTAACAAAGAACAATTTTGCACAATATAAAAGAAAAGCTACAGAATAAAATGTTCCAATGAGAAATGCGTGTTCTCCTAGATGACTTTGCTTTGCTGAATTTATAAAAACTGACTCTGATACATTCCAACACGCCCCATTCTTATAGGTGGTCACTGACCAAGGCTTCATAGCTTCATCATACCTTAAATGGATGGAGAAGACCCATGCAAATCTGGACTCTTCGCCGCTGCCCATCAGATACCTTGTGCATTCGCCATTGCAGATCAATGTCAAGCAGGTCAATCAACTTTTCTCTTCTAACAGGATCAGTCCCTTCAACTGCCAGTAATACAAAGAACAGAGTGCAATCTCAATTCTATTAAATCTTAACAAGAAATCATTAACAATGAAAGAGCACACAACACCTTCACACAAAATAAAAGAAAAAGAAACTCTTAAGAGGTCATTAGTTACCTCCAAATATCATATGTTCCGCAGAGAAGTCTCCCTGTAGTGGAATCTCTCCCTGAAAAACCACAAGGCAATATTCATCCAGAGTGAATTTCTTTACAGTACGTAAAAATGCACTCGACGGGAACAAAAAAAGAGCAAACCCTAACATCATTTGAAAATTCAATCCAAAAAAATTTACTGGGTACTCAAGCTGAAACTACCACTACTCACAAGAACGAGACAGAGACATGAGAAATTTTTTTTTTAAACATTTTTGAGAGATCGGATGGGATTTCTCTCCCCTTCCTGTGTCTATTTTTCTTTTAATGCTGTAAATATTGGTAATTATAACTTGAGCACCATAAAATTTAACAAGCATGAGTCAACCCAATGTATAGTAATTTATTCGATAATTAAGCTAATTAATCACTTCTAATCACTTGAATTTTAGCACAAACCTTAGACAATCAAATGTAACTACGCAATGCTATGACAAAAAACGCAAATATAATAACATACCATACAAATATAGCTTTAACAAGAAACAAAACTCACAGCAGATCCAACAGTTTTACTCCAAGAACCTCCTAAATAAGCCAAGTCACCACTACAAACCAATTGCGTATCATGAAAAGCCGAACCATTTATCACCCGCACCACATCTTTCCCTCCTACCATATGCTTCCCTGCCATTATTTTCAGCAAAGTAGTCTTCCCTGTACTACAAAAAGGTAATGAGCTTAGTATATATTATCACTAGTAATGCTTCAAAATCAACGAAAATTTTGATTTACCAGATCCGTTAGCGCCGACGAGAAGGCAACGAGATCCGGGAGAGATGTTGAGATTGAAATCGTAGAAGAGTGGATGCTGTCCTGCGTATGCGAATTGCATTCCGCATATACTGATACTGTTTGCCTTCTCATTTTCTCCTCCTTCCTTTTCTATTGATTGAGAAGCTTTCTCTGCCATTTTTACTTTTTTTGCTCTGCAAATTGAGGTGGTTGTACGGAGATATTGTGTTGTCGTCGGTGATTCTATTATACACGCCTCTCTTGTTGGTTTGGTTTGTTTCGCGGCCAAGAGCTAGTCAGCGGGTTTGATGGCCGTCACGTTGGATGCACCAGCTTTTTACACGTGGTGATTTTTTGGTGCACCACGTCTCCGTTAAAAGAGCCCGTTTAGTATTGGTTTACAACCACAAAAACAAACTAGGAAAACAATCTTCCTTGTTAACCACGTCGGTTTTAGATTATTTTATTTTTCATTTTTTCCACTGGAAAATCCGTTTATTCTTGTTAAAGAAGGCATTTTTAGCTGGGTAATTGATATGGAAAAAAACATGTGCTATTAAATTAAATAATTATTAGTTATCGATTATCAAGCTAGTTTAGGTAAATATTTTTTATTAAATAAGACCCCTTTATTTTTATTTTTTTAAAAAATATTGGTGTTAATCCAATTAATTTGTACTGGGCACTAAAATTTCATATAATTAATTAAATTTTAATAAAAAATGATATTTTGATTCAATTTATAACTCAATCCACAAGAATGATTTCAAAAGTTTGTTTTATACAGCATCAGGTGGCATTGAAGAGAAGGGAATCATCAGCCACCTCTCGTAGAAATATCTACTCTTTAGACAAGACTCCCTCTCGAATTAGAGAATGAGTCACGGAGTTGTCTCTCTTCAGGGAATTATTTTTTTTCCCCTTTTCTTTTGAGAATGAATTCTCTCTTCAGATTTGGGGCCTCTTTCCCTCCGTTACATTGGAGATCATAATCCTGGCTGCGCTTGGCATGAAAGTGCAGCTGAAAGCCATCGTGCAGACCTGCAGGGGATTTTTATACGAGCCCAGCCAGTCTGGTGGTCCTAGATTTCAGGTCTAGTTCTGCGAAAGGGCAATTAAGCTTTCTCTAGCTGTGAATGGGAACATTGGAAATCCAGTATTGTCCCCCAAGCGCAAACAACGAATCTTATGCGGTGCCATGTAGCTGCGTGGGAGGTAAAAAGCGTCTATAAATTGACTTCTAAGGGAGTAGAAGGTGGTTGAAGATTGAAGTGTTAAGTTTGGTAAGTTTTCTCCCTTAGAAAGTGGTTGAAGATTGAGGTGTTCAGTTTTTATGATGTTCGGTAAATGATGTTCGAGTTTGAGAAGTCTGTAATGGTGAAATAAAAAAGTAATTAAAAACTAATTGAGATAAAAATTAAACACTTTCTTTCTTTCTTTCTTTCTTTCTATCTATCTTTCTTTCTTTTTATCCCCAGCATGTTTGGTAAATAATTCAGAAAATGCATAAATAAGTGAAGTTAACTAAAAAAAGAATTTAATACTTTGCATAAATAAGCGACAAATTTATTGATAAAAAAATATAATTAAAAGATTATATTACGGTGAACTTAATACTTTGCATGTGTGAAATGAATTTATGGCTACTCTTTTCTATCTTGGATCATAAGAAAATGCCAAACCAGCAATTCCCCGTTGATATCAACATTTACTTGTAAGTTTTCGACTTGTTAAACCTAGCTGCCGAAAGCTACTTTGAGAAACAGGTGTCAGCCTGCACCTGTTGCGGATTATGAGCTTTTTTTTCGTCGTTCTCATGGGTCAGGGGCAGGAGCATGACAGAAGAACCATATTTGGTAAAGGGTACACATCAGGAAACTAGAACAATAAAGACACCATTCTTTTTCTCTATCATGTAGAAATAGGAACTCAGTTCACGTAAGAAGAAAAAAAGCATTTGATACATTCATATAACATTATTTTTCACACATGGTCGTATTTGATAGCTCATGGTTGCTTACATTTCTCGATTTCCTCCACTTTTTTCATCTTTTCCAAAGAACAAGTAAAACAAATGCCTTAATCATGCTCAATAAATCCCCAACACAGTTAGAATGCAGCCCATCCCGATGCAGCTGTCTTGGTTGATCCTGTTGTTGTTGAAGGAAGATTTCTCTGCAGATGCAGGACAGCAAGGGAACTATATAACACACAGTCACATATGCATCTACTAACTAAGGCAACATACATTTAGTTGAAGTGAGAAGCACGAGATGTGTTGTAGTATTTGAGTGCGTAACACAACGGGGAAAAGACAAATATAGTGCAGAAAAATCCCCTCGTTCCCCTTAAGAATACACCAGGATCTCCGAAAGGAAATTGTAATCAGTTTATCCCCATTATGACATTACTATCCTAGCATACAGTCAGCACTCTATTCACACATCACATTACCAACAATCAACGAGGGAACATAACAAGTCCATGGCCTTATCACAACGCAAATCTTCAGGGCATAATGTGCGGTGTTTTCACATTTCTAAAGAACACATCGATTGAACTAAGCTAGCATAACATTTCAAACACACAATACCATCATCAAGAGCACAAACAGGATATACAGAAACCAGACATACCTCAAGTGGAGACAGGTCCGATAAAGAATCAGTAGATCGCGGTGTACATTCCCTGGGTGGTGCTTTTAGACCAATGCCAACATTATTCACAGCCGACTTTCGAGCAGCAGCCGGATCATTGGGAGGCGGTGGAAGTGGGGACCTTGGTTTCCCCGCCCCAGTTGGAGGTGGGGCAATGACTAAAGTTTTAGGCTTTCCAGTTGCCGAACCAGACAGCCCTGCAGCTGATAGCATTCCAGCTCCACTCGTTGGCTTAGGCTTCACATTAATTCTTATAGTTTCCCCTTCCTATAATTCAAAATTATGGATCTTTAATCTCATAAAAATTCAATGATCACTCCTAACTAACTTAACACTATCAATCAACCAAAATAAAGCGATCAACTTTTAAGCTAACTACCTTTAATCTGTGATTAACAGCAGGATGGATATCAATGTGAGCGTCACTCTCACTCGTCTCGCCACTCTCTTTCTCATTTTCTCGTCTGACATACTTCTCGTGATCCGATAACGCCACATTAAAATCAAACGCTTCATTTCTCTCAGTAAACCCTAGACCAACAAACGCGTGCTTGCCTCCCCCGTCCTCTATTTTAAGTACGAAATATCGGGACGAGTCGAGGACTGTCTCGACGGAGTTCTCCCGCTGTCCAGGGTTAAAGAAACAAGCAGCAAATAGCTCACCAGAGTTCGGATCTTCTAATCGGATCTCGCACCGTTCTTTGCAGGACACGACTCGAAGCCGTCCAGACCAGATCTTGTCGGATTGTAACCATTCTCCGCATTTGTAGCCGCCGGAAGTGGAGCGAGGAGGGATTTTGTAGACCGAGACTTCGCGAACCACCAAAAGTGTGTGCTCGAACGACTCGTCGTCTTCCTCGAATGACATTTTAGTTGGCGTCCTTTAGGCAATGATGTAGGTTTTTAGAGAGTCTGTAAGCCCAATGCGGAGAGATTTTAAGCTTTGAAAGGTAAAAGAGAAGGTATCAGAGAGAGAGAGAGAGGAGAAAGCTGCGGAGACGTGGATTCGAAGAGTGATTGATTGGTCAACTGTAATGAGAGAGAAAGAATGATGACCTAATTACTGATTTGCCCTTTGTCTCCTTGTCAATGGCTTTACGCGTTTTCCAAAAGTCTTGCCGGCCTGATTGGATGAGCCCAATGGTTCCATCCAATGTGGGCCTGGTCCGTAACTTTATTAAAAAATGGGTCATAAACCCTAGTCGCTCTCGTTCAACAATTATCTCTTTTGAAGCGAAGCGAGCGGTGTCTCCACTTTCTAGTCCCTTGCAAGAAGAGCCGAGAGAGGTATGGCCATCACTAGGGTTTCTTTATTTTTTACTCTTCTGTGGTCTTTTTCATGCTTTTTTGGCTTTTAATTATGTTATGTGGATTTTTGCAAAGATGGGCTCCTTGTGATTTTGACTTTGCTGTTTGTAGGAAGGTTAATAAGGAGCTGGAACAATGTATCTTCAGTTTTACATAAACGATAATGGTGACAAAGTCTACACTACCAAGGTATGTTATTTTGAGACTGACTTCTTATATCTTATTGATTGCTTGGTGTTCTAGGTTTTGTGTTTCAGCTGTCTTTCTAGGTTTTACATATCCTTGTTTCAGATGCCATCTTTTGTTTGGGAATGATTTTTTTAGAGGTTTAAATGGTGAGATAAGCAGGGTCAGGCTTCTCTAAGTATATGTCCTAGGAAATTTTATGTATTGTCAAGATTTACTTTTGTTGTATTTGAAAGTAAATGGAAACTGTCTATATTGTTTGAAGATTTGCTAGGCATGCTTCTTGAGATGAGATTTTGAGAAACGTACTGTTTTTTCAATACTTCTGAATATCTTTATTTTCTGCTTCTGTTGTTTATTATATTTTTGTTGAGTTGCCTTTTCTTTTTTGCAGAAAGAATCACCATTGGGCTTGCCCACTCAATCTGCTCACCCAGGTATATTTTCATTATCATGCTGCAATATTTTTTTTATTTTGATTATGAAATTCACAACTGGAAATTTGTTAGGTTGCCGTAATCATTGGCTTTCATCCAAACAATAAATATGATTTTGATCAATAAATTTTGATCATTGTCTTTCTTCTGCTGTTTTTTTACATTTCAGTCATACCAGAAGTAACATTTAATATCACTGGACTAAGCTATCGGGGTTAATTTTTTTATGCAATCCAAAATCATATTTTCAGATGTGCTGTTTTGAAAACTTTTTCCCATATTCAATTGTACTGTTGTTTTCGCGATTTGAATAATTTTTACAATGTCACAAGTGGTTGGACTCTTGATAAAATTTCTTTACAGGTTTATGTTTGCATGTATCAAATGATTTTGGATCTGACCTTTGCTTTTGGTTGATTTGTCATTAGATAAATTGGTTTAAACATGCATTTGGTGATCCAGCCATTTGACTTCATTCAAATTCTTCATTGCCTCACAAATCTGAACTGTTATGGCATGTTTGCATGAGCTAAATATGATTTCTCTTGGGATTTTCCAGACAAAAAGACTACACACATATTGAGCTTCGCCATCACTCCTGAGTGTCCTTCTCTGATCAATGTTTAGTACTTCAGATACAAACTTCACTTGTTATTGATTTTTTCCCATTTTCAAATTGCAGCCCGCTTCTCCCCCGATGACAAATATTCAAGGCAAAGAGTTCTCTTAAAGAAGCGGTTTGGATTGTTGCCAACCCAACAGTCACCTCTGAAGTACTGAGATCATTATGGCTGTCTAGTTTTTCATCTTCAAGTGTCTGAACGGGGAGCTTTCCTTCGTGCATGTTGAAGAGTGTTGTGTCTTTTCATCTTTGGTTGCTGAATGTAGTGCATCAGCCACCCCCGTTGTAGCCCAGATAGAAAAAAAAAATCCTACAAATGGATCTTTTATGAAAACTATGAAGTATTCATCGATGTAAAGCTTGTTGGCAAACTGAACACCATTGTGTCTTCTAAGTTTTCATAGTTAATGTCTAAGAATTATTTTAAGGAAGATTCTAAGATATAATTTCTATTATTCTCTAAAAATCTAGACCTCTTTCATGATATTCTCTTTTTTTACTAAGTTAATGACGAGTTTGTTTTCTCCGTAAGCTTGTGTCATTTGCGGTCTTTTGAGTGAAAGACGATAAACCTAGAGGCCTTGCGATCTTTTGAGTGAAAGATGATAAACCTAGCCGGGTTTTTATTTGGGATTAATCTAAATCTATCATTTTTAAAAAAAATATATATATTTGGCTGGAACAGGTTTGACTGGGTCATCACTTGGGATTTGTCGGGTCAACTGAAAGAATGAGATGGGTTTAATAACAATGTCTCAAAACGTTGCATTTCCTCCGAAATTAATTTAAGATTATTTTACACTTAATCAAGACTATCTGATCCAGTTCAAGACTATTTATACCTTACACGAGTTCAGACGCTCCCAAGCCTTTATTTCCTTGGGCTCAATAGAAACTCTCGATCTCTCTTTCCCTAGGCTTAAGAATGGGCTCTATTCCAGAAAGGCTACCCAAAAAGGCCCAAAGATGATCCACCAATGGTCAGTCGGAGTCATCTTGCCACCAGATGGCAACACTTGATACGCCACGTCTACTCACACCAGTGTACATAACGGGTATTTATGGAATACTTATGGGCATTTTCGGGATCAAAAAATAAAAATAAAAAACCTCCGCTTCCTCTTAACAACAGTCCAGACTACAGTGTGAGAGTGAGTCCAGACTCGAGTAAGGAGAGAAGAGGGCAACGACTTTTATAGTCATCGGATCCGCAGACTCGCACTGCGAACGATTTGCACATGCTTGAATGTTGATGACTCTGTAACATAATTTATTTCTGTTAAGTGCTTGCTGCGGTTATTTAATTTTATTGCACAAAATGGCCGGAAGTCTGGAAGGATTTCTGGTGCTGATCGTTGCGGCATTGATCTGCTCATCTTCCTTTGCTTCTTCTATCTTTCAACCGATCTCCGATTCTCATCGATCCGCTGCTTTAGAGCTCTTCACGCCGCGCGACGGATCCTTTTTCAGGTTTTCAAAAACCCTAATTAAACCCTTCTAATTGACATCTAATCTCTCAATTTATTATTTTCTAAGTGAATTAGATGAATTTGATTTAATCCTTATGCGATGCCAAATTTTACTAATCACTGAATTTAAAATTGCCTTTGTAAATTTACCGTGTGAGATCTGGCTATTCTGTAGAACTGAAATTGGCTGTTACCTCTGTTTGGATACTATGAAAATGATAAATTTTGTGTCTTGTGGTAATTTTTTTGTTGGTGTTTACTCATGCCTGTGCTTGTTTCATTTTTTTTTAGCTAATTTGTAGTAGTGTCTGCATAAACTAGAAAGAGTGATTTGACTAGATGTTGTGTGTGCCACCAGCTTAGAAGAAACATACGAGGCACTCAGAACGTTTGAGGTGCTTGGTATTGATAAAAAGTCTGATATCGACACAGCTGCTTGCCAATCTGTGTTGGAAATTCTGGGGTCACCATCTTCTGCTTTGAAGGATTTATTCTATGCCTTAAAAGTCAACGGAATATTAAAATGTGACATAGAAAAGGATGTCTTTGAGGTATTGTTTTGCTCTATGTTGTTTTTGGTCGGAAGGGTATATACTCTATGTTACAAAAAATTGCAGACAATGTGTGATAATGGGTCTCTCTCTTAAAGGGTGTTGCTTCAAGACTACAAGCTACTGTCAGTGGCGCAGGTGCTTTGCTTGATTTCTACTATTCAGTTGGAGGTTTAGTTCTTGTCAAGGTAACCAATATAACAAAAACTTTTAGGTGTTATGGGTTTCGAGCTTGATTCTCCTTTTTTCAGCATTTGCTAATTTGGGAACTCTTCTAATCATTCTATAATGCAAGGGAGAAGTAATTTGTCATGGTTTTTAGGTTGAAATTTTTGTAAGCAAAGGAATGTATCTGAAATCCTGAAGATAAGATTTCACCAGTATTAATGTTTTGCTAGGGATCTATTTACTCAACAAATTATTGGAGAACACAACTTTCAAGCTGTGGCCACATAGCATAAGCCTAGCCAATTTTGTACTAAAGCTTGTGGCTGAATTTTTTTTTAATGCAGGATCAAACTTCTAAAGATGATCTGTATCTTGCTGATGCTGAAGGAGTTTTTGGTTCCATCAAGGTTGGTATTTGCATTACTTGGAATTGTATTAGAGTGAGGATATAAGCTTGGCACTGGACTGTTCTGTGAGGGGTAAAAAAGATTTCAATAGTGACCACCCTTGCCTGGAACTCTCCCTCTTTGATTAGGGCCCTTGTGGAACTAGTTGCTGGTGTATTGAGAGTTGGTCAGTGTAGTAGGCCCACTACTGGTCTGCTTCGAAGTTTATTCCACAATGTTTAGGTTGATGCTTGGCTTTAAATTTACTTTCTTCAAACACAATTCTCTGCGCATGTTTTAGTTAACTTACAAATTATTGGCAGGCTCTAAGCCAGAGTGATGGAAGATGGCGCTATAATTCTAATAATCCTGAGTCCAGTACCTTTGCTGCTGGTATGTTCTATAAGTATTCTGTATACCATGATGAATTCTTTAGCAACTTTCTTATATATTCAATGCATCTCTTTTAAGAGAATATGCAATTATTGCATTAACATTTATTGGTGACCACACAAATGCTACTATGTTTTGATCATTATTTTAGCATAATTTTGTAGACTCGACAAAAAGCATGTGCTTGGAAATAGTAATGGAAATGTAATTTGGAACATCCCAAAAAATGGGAAGAAAAGATCTGGATGGAGACTGTGGCATGTTTAACATTCAATGCATAAATTATGGTGTGTTATTGAAATTAGAACTTGATGCCATGCTAATTCTTCTGCTTAAAGTGGCTCGTCCTAATTTTATTGATCATGTTTCTTTTCAGGTCTAGCACTTGAAGCACTTTCTGGTGTTGTCTCTTTATCATCTTCTGAGATCGATCGATCTCTGGTAATTTGGAAGATTTGCTTACTTTGCCTCAATAGAACTTTTAGTTTTTTCATGAGCCCAACATTTCTCTTATGTTTTTAATAAAGACACTACCTGTTAATTTTCTTATCAGCATCAAACTTGTTGGCATCCAATGATATATGTTACTTTGTAATTAGTGATTGTAGGTGAAATAGGTTAGATGATTATTGTTTAAGGAATTTATGTTACTTTGTAATTTGTGATTGTAGGTGAAATAGGTTATATGGTTGTTGTTTTCCTTATTGTTTTCTTTAAAGCATAAGCATATTGGTGATTTCTGGTGCACATTCTATCCACAGAAAAAATTTTGCTCTAAATTTTCGTTTCAAATTGGTTCATAGTCTGTGTTCAGTAGTTATTCCTACTGTTTTGCTTATGTAGTGGATTTATGTCTGCTATAGATCCCATAGTCTGAGAACAAATCCAGAGCTTAACGAATCCAAATTTTTAGAACAGCATGTCCTTTAGAAATGTAGTTACAATCATTGCCTAACTTACTTTTATGCTATGTAATCTACTGTTTCCTTGTGGGTCTATCTATTTGTATAAACTTCTATTAGTAATTTGCTAGGTATGGTGAGGGACTTTGTTTCTATTGTATAAATTATATCGTATCTTTTAATATACTTGCTGCTGCTGTCTTCTGTGGTCATTGCAATATCTTATTTCTTACATTTGCTTACCATTTGCAGATTGGTACAACTAAAAATGATATATTGAAACTGTTTGACAGCATTGAGAAATATGGTATGTCAATATTTTTTTCTCTTCTTTTCTTGTATATCATGATAATTTTTGGCAGTTGTGCCGCCAAAGCATTTCTTATCATGGCGGCAATGTGCTTATATTCTCTAAACTTTCATGGGTATTTCTACTCTCCTCTTCATATTACTCTTCATATGCCAGAACCCTAATTCTGCTGATTTTAAGCTAAGTTTCCAAGACACAGTTTGGCACTCTATTGTGTCTTAGATTTGACTTGGCAAATTAAGCCCTCATTCTAACATCAAGGATCTTCACCAGTTTTAAATTCAGGCCATGCTTCATTCACCTAGTCATCAGTTTTAACCTTTTCCAAAAAAAAACCTAGTTGTCAGCTGCTATTTATGTTATTCCATAATGTACTTAGTAAGCTAAAAAAAATTATTGTAGATGATGGAGCTTTTTACTTTGATGAGAAACTGGTTGATCCACATGAACATCAAGGTCCTCTTTCAACCACATCCTCTGTTGTTAGAGGGTTGACAGCGTTTGCGGCTGTGACTTCAGGAAGCTTGAATGTGAGTTAGGTTTGGTTGTTGTTGTTGCTGGTCTTTATTCTGCTATTTTTCTAGTGCAGAAACTGTTTAATGCTATTATCTTTGCTTTCTTTCTCCCTATTTGATTCTCAGCTTCCAAGTGGCAAAGTATTGGGTCTGGCAAGATTTTTACTTGGCATTGGAATTCCAGGTGATGCCAAAGACTTGTTCAACCAAATAGATTCCTTGGCTTCCCTAGAGAGCAACTCGTAAGTGTGTTCTTAACTTAGTTCTCTGTGATTGTCAGCATTTTATATGTATGTTATGTAGAACTCGTTCTGATAATTGCTTGCCTAATATAAGGGAATCTGTAATATGTGATTGGTCCATTAAAAGAAAACAAATTTCAGTGACTGCAGTTTCAGTGCTTCAAGAAAATGTGCTGTTTCCGTGAAAAGAAATTTCAAATATGTTTTATGAGCTGCCTGCTGTCTCTTGCAACTCTAAGAGCAGAAGTTTGCCTTTAAAGCAAAAATTTAAACACTTCTTTGTAGACTTGAACATTATTTTTTATTTTTTAGCTATATGTTTGCATGTTAATTTTCCTCAGTTTTATATATTTTGCTTTGTCCATTTCTTGGTTGAGAAAAGCCACAAGTAGGATAACATGATGTGGCTAGCTGTTATTCTTTGTTATTCAAGTATGATTTTATTTTGTGCAGGGTTTCCATTCCACTGATTCTATCGCTTCCAGCTACAGTTCTTTCATTGACTAAAAAGGACGCCCTTAAGGTGTGTTGCTGTGTGCATGCTAAGCATTTCGTGTGTTTGTGCACGCGTGCGTGCCAGCTCATGGGCTTTTCTGGTTATCATGCTTGGCCATTATTATTTTATTCTTCCTGTTTCTTAAATGTATTCTGGATATTTTGGACTTTGCAAAAATTATAATTGATATCTTTCTTATTCTATACATTTTTTTAGATTTGCAAAAACTTCAGTTGTTATAAGGTTTTTGCATAAACTTGACCTCCTTCCTTTTACACCCATTTATTGAAATTAACGTTCCATATAATTGTAACCAGGTTAAGGTGAATACTGTGCTTGGTTCAAATGCACCTCCTTTGACAGTGAAACTTGTAGGAGTTTTTAGATCTGGTTCAAAGGACACTTCATTAATTGAGGGTCAGGTACAGTCTATTTCCTAACTTTAACCATGTGGAATCCATTTCAGTTCCTTTGTCTAGCTTTCATGTGGTGTTGTCTGCCCAGTCGAATTGGTGATCTGCCGGATGGTCAGCACTAATTGTTGTTGGTGTGATATAGGAACTCAAGTTCAACCCTGAAAGCACAGTCTATGCCTTGGATGCTTTGCCAAAGAGTATTGATGTTGGAAAATACACTTTTGTTTTTGAGGTATCCTTGTTTTCTTTGATGCATAAAGGCTTCTTTTCATCTGCCTTTACATCCGTATATGACAAGCTCAAACTCTTGCAGATGGTGCTTCATGATCCAGACCACTTAAACTTATATGCCACTGGAGGCCAAACTCGGATTCCAATATTTGTGACTGGAGTTGTCAAAGTTGACAGTGCAGAAATCTCAGTGCTTGATAGTGATCTTGGGAGCACAGAAACCAAGAAGTATTTTTTTACATTTCCCAGTTACAAATCAGAGTGCTTTCTAACTGTCACTGATTGTGATGTTGGATGCTTGTCATTGTGACCTTCTGGGATTTGTTAAATTTTTATTTACAATCCTTTATTCAGCTCTGCTTTTGACTGAATTTGAACTACATGGCTTTAGTTTGGGTAATTCTAGTTCTTGGATCCATGCAGGATAGATTTAGCCGGGGAAAATACTGTATCATTATCTGCAAACCATCTTCAGAAGCTGCGCCTCTCTTTCCAATTGTCTACTTCTCTTGGTCATGCTTTTAAGCCACATCAGGTTAGTATTAAGCCTGTCTTTCTCTAGAATTGGTTTCTCTGTGATTTAGCTGTTCAGAGTTTCTTGGCTTGCAGGCAATTCTTAAGTTGACACATGAGACTAAGGTTGAGCATAGTTTTGTGGTGGGGAGCTCTGGAAAACAGTTTGAGATCAATCTAGTAAGTTCCCTCTGCAATGTTCTTCTCCCTTTTGTCCCTCCCTATTACGTGATCATGGACATGTTTTTGCAACTTTCTAGCTTAGGAACAAAATCTATCAAATGCATATGAATGTTGGCTTTTGGGTTTCTCATTGATATAAATTTGACTTGTTGGCTTTTGCCAACAATCACTTTACTTGGTTCCTAGCAATTTGATTCCAATTGTAAATTAGTGCAATGCTAACCAATTTCCCTCCTACCTGAAATGAAGTTGATTTTCTTATCACATGGTAATTATGGACTAATGAAAGTAAGCTTTATGAAGAAGATAATCTTGAATGCATGTCCAAAGGTTTAGTGGCATATTTTACCCCTAAACTATTTGGGTTGTGGCAAAATAAGGGCTGAACCGTCAATTTAGTCTATTGTATCCTCAAACTACTATTTAGTGGGCAAATTAAGGTCTACCATCAAATTTGACTGTGAAGACTAACTTTCAAAGTTTGACCATTAGTCTAAATGTTATAAATAATATTGTTTTGGAGCAATTTGAATATTTTTTTTACGGTGCATCATTTACCTTCTTTGTAATTATTTTTATCTATAAAAAAAATTAATTGCTTCAAAACGTTATTTATAGCATTTAGATTAACAATCAAATTTGACGGCAGGCTTTAATTTGCTCAATAAATAGTAGTTTGAGGATACAAAAGACCAAATTGGTAGTTGAGGACTTGTTTTTCCACAACCCCAATGGTTAAGAAGTAAAATATGCCAATTAATCCCATGTCCAGAGACTTTGAACACTTTTAAATTGCAACTAGCAATAAAACTAAATGATATGTCAATGAAATTACTATTCGATATTTGTGTAGCAATCATACATTGTCTCAGGGTCCTTGGTGAAAATGGCTCTTTTTGCTATGGCAAATCAATACACCTTTAGCGGAAGTAATTTTAGTGCAAGTCAGTTTAAGCCTTTATTGCTTGATAGTATAACACCCTTGCACATGCCAAGATTCATTACCACTTCGTTTCCAAATACTGCTAGTGTGCACCAGTATCGATTGCTTGGAAACAGACTCGCACACTATAACAAACCATTCAACCATCCATATTCTGTCTCTTTTGAAGTTTTGTTATTTTTCTTATATTTGGCAATATGTCTCGCAGGATTTCCTTGGACTGGTTGAGAAATTTTTCTATTTATCAGGGAAATATAATGTTCAGCTCACTGTGGGTGATGCTGCTATGGTAAGCTTGATTTTTCTTACGAGGTTTTTACATTTGTATGGGTTGTTATATGACATGAGCATGATATAATTTGTTTTGTCTATCTTTTTCAGGAAAATTCTTTCTTGAAGGCTATTGGTCACCTTGACCTAGATCTACCAGAACCACCTGAGAAGGCACCACAGCCACCGCCACAACCTCTTGATCAGAACTTGAGATATGGTCCTAAAGCAGAGATAACTCACATCTTCAGGGTTCCTGAAAAGCTTCCACCTAAGGAGCTTTCTCATGCTTTCTTGGGTCTTACACTTTTTCCATTACTTGGGTTCTTAGTTGGGGTGAGTATTATATTATCTGACAGAGATTCTGGACACTTGAGCATTAACATAGATTTGCTCCCTTCTGAGTGTAATTGATTGAATCTTCCTAGTTACTTCTGTAATTCATTTGTTCTATCTAAATTGTCCCAACTTAGGATGCCCCATATAGTGCTTCCAGTATGACCTGGGCCTAGGAATTTGAGTGCTTATGTTGGAAAGATCTTTTGATTGCTGTGTTTATGCAGACACCTGCCGATATGGATGTGTTTTATTGTAATTCTGATTGAAAATACTCAATTGAACCTGTTGGTTTAGATGTTATTGCTAGAACTTGCTAGATGACATCAGGTGAGCATCAGGAGTTTAGACTACCCCTTTCTATTTGGACAGAGAAGGTATTGCACATTGCTTTCATTGACATTCTGGTGTGGAAAAGGAGTCGGGATTTCAAGTGTGCATTGTTATTTTTTTCTGCCTAGTTTTCTCTTACTTGCCATCTTCTCTTCCCAATAAATAGGGACAAGGTACATAGGGGATGTGAATGAGTGGCATATGTTAACATGCCTTCTCCTCTTGACAGTTATTGCGTTTAGGGGTGAACCTGAAGAACTTCCCTTCCTCATCCGTTCCTGCCATGTTCGCTGTCCTCTTCCATCTCGGCATTGCAGCAGTTTTGTTGCTCTACGCACTTTTCTGGCTGAAGGTCAGTTTCGCACTTCATGCTTTTTATGTGCTCCTATTTGACGATTAACTTGTGATTCCTGCAAGGTTTCTAGTGCTTGTATTCACTGATGTGTGTTTGATATGCAACTTTTGATTGTTTGCTGGGGTATTAGTGATATTTTTCTTCTATTAGTGGTGTTAGAAGCATTTTGTTCCCGAAGAATTCACCCTTTCATTTTTATTTTTTCCGAGCAGTGGGATCTTTTCACAACACTGAAAGCTCTTGGTTTCTTGGGAGCTTTCCTGATGTTTGTTGGGCACAGAATCCTTTCACACCTGGCCTCTATGTCATCCAAGTTGAAATCTGCCTGAGGACGAGAGTTTGTTGCCAAAGTGACTGGAGACAGGAAATTTTCCTCAAAGTAAAACAGTTCGACATTTTGACTCAATTTTGTAGGGGATGTAAACTATCAATTATGTTATACCTGTTAAGATTTTGAGCACGAAATGAAATCGGGTTCATCTATGTTATGGGTTTTTTTCCCTTTCACCGTTTAGACTTCCCCTTGGCTTTTCTATCTGTCCATGTGGGTTACGGTATACCCTAGTGTGGGGGTGAGGGGATGGATCAATCTTGCTGTAGGATGTGGGCTAGTTTAGTCTTAGGACACACCCTGCCGTGTGAAGAAAAGAATAAAGTGAAACTGTTTCTACTTTACATAATATTAATGGGTGGATGATGCTGCTGGCTGGCTGGCTGGCATGCATGCATCAAGGGCTTGAGTAGGGTTGTTTTTTTTAATGTGTATTCTTCTATCCGCTTGGTTTCTTTCGGAAGTTAGCTGGTGGTTAAATAAACTCACACGGTTAGCTGGGAATATTACCAAGATAAAAGATTTGCGAGTTTCCTAGTGATGGGATGAATAAATAAAGTCTCGTTGCTTAGACTCTGGTAATTGGATAAAAGAACGTCGGTGTCCATGCCGGTGAGCAGTAACATTTGCTATAATTCTGTTGGAATCATGCAGTAATTTCCTGTACTCTATGATTCCGAGATGTTAATTTTCCTGTGGCCATGGTTCCATTGAAAAACATGTATTGATGTCGAATTATCAATGACACCAGGCATCTTCTTGAAGTATGCTAGGAATGCCCTTGTTGGACTCGGATGGATTCTGCACAGGCAATGGAGGTGTCGAGCCCCTGGCCCATACATTCTTAGAAGGGATTTAACAAATAATGACCTGTGCATGATTCGAAACCTGTGTACATAGTCATGGCTGAAAAAGTTCTCAATGATAATGAGCTCAGCAGACATCAACGACTTTTGATGCAATCAAGCAAAGCAACAGCCGGTTTCTTTTAAGGTGCTATTTCTTTATTTCCTACTGTGGTCTATGGTTAAAAAAAACCAAAAAAATAAAATAAAATTACAGCAGTTTTGACTTTTGAGTTGATGAAGAATAAAAATACAATACAAATGGCTTGTAAGAAATTTCTGCTTTTATATGGAAAAAAAATGAGCAACAAATGAACTAAATAAATGATCATCAAATGCTACAAAATCATATAAACTACCTGCTCCTTGGGCACCTTAAGCCCTGCAACGCAGTGGTTATTTCAGGTGAAAGGCCAAGACTCTGGAAGACAAGATTAGCTGTTTTACTCTGTTTCCCTGAAACTCTCACTTGTTAGCCACAGCTTCTTTTTAATGATGAATACCATATCATCCTCATCTTGCTCAGACTCCCCCTCAGCCTCAGCTGTTGCCACTGCTTCCCAATGTAGTGCTGATAAATGTTTCTTTACGAACTCCACCACTGGTCGTTTATCTCGGATAATGATGAAGCCTGTTGGTCTCAGGATGCAGTCCATCTCAATTAACAGATCCACAGCACTGCAACCTTTCTTTTCAATGTCGGAGAAAACCATCCAAGCATGGAGTAGATCATAAGTCCGCGGATAGGTTGAAAAGGATTCACACCTGTCAATAGAAAACCAAAATTATTTTCCCAAAAGATACCGAGAGAGAAAATAATCAGCACTTCCACTATGCTTCCACATCCAACTTCTTGGAAGCAACATGGTTATCCATGCAATCTAGCACCAAAAGAGTTTTCCTGATAGAGGTTTCAAAGCCTTTATGTTTATAAGACAAGTTCCCCTGTGGAGTGAGACTGTCCAAAACCCCTCAGGTTTTAGAGTAAATGGCGACTCGGACTACACTATGCAGATACACGAATGAGGTTAGCATCACAGCTTCTCCTGCGCTATTTCAAACTTTTTTTCCTCTTTCAAATATAATAGCAGAGTAGGAAAATTACTCCCATCATAACAAATTGGTGAATCATTGAAAATTTTTGGAAATGACTGCTAATCTTTTACAAAAAGAGAACTTAAAGGATCAATTTTCCTTTAGAAATCTATATATTTCATAGGGGCACACACTCCCAGCAGAGTGTTTGGTTTCTGAAGAGCAATTTTTTTTTATCTTTACCAAAATCCACACATTTGGTTTCTTTTTCACTTATTTTTACCATTCAAAAATAGACCATCTGTGTAAAATGCACATAGACCATTCAAAAATTCAAATATAATCTCATCAATAACATTTCCAACATACCAGCTGTGCACAGTGCCTATCAGGCCTCTGTCATATATTATTTTGAGAGTGTTGGATCCGTCTTCAGGCACGACATTCATAACCCAGACATCTTTGCTCTTCAGAGCAGCTGCAAATGACCCTAGGTTTGCCTTCATGTCCATCACATTCCTCAGTGTATCAGGCCTAATCTTTGGGCTTAAAAGATTCCAATAATTCTCTACTCTTTGCTGCCAAACCTCCTGCAACATATCAAACCTGTTTTAAACCAGCTACTTGCATTTACACAGATGTAAACTTACTGCAACTTTTGGATAGATTACCATGTCCTTTTCAAACATTTTATTAGAATAGCCAAAGTCAGCGAGACAGGGAGGTAGAGCAGTCAACCGGGCAGGCCAAGGAGCCAATCCACTCCCTCTTGCTTTATGACTCTCTGGTGGGATCATCACAATATTTAGTTAGTGTATTTCTAACTGCCCATTACAAGTTTCATGCAGGTAAAAAAGCAGTTAATAACATAGCAGATGAAAGTGTTAAAACATCAAAAGACAAGCAATCTTGAGGAGGTACCTAGGTGATAAGCACGCAACACGTGAACAACAAAGGATCAAATATGTAAACAAGAACATATTGCCATGTTTAATTTATTAATAACATGATCACATTCCTAATGATGTTTCTATTTCAAGTGACATACTAGCACTATTTTGAAGTTCCTCGATAAAAATTAAAAGGTTTTTTGGTTTTTTCCATTTCTATGAGATTGGACCACTGTAGAAATGGCAATTACAGTACTCACAGTCAGAGTAAGAAGTGATGCAAGCTTCCATTGGCACACCCCATACTGCATCTGGGTCGTCATCAGATTTGCAGAGAGGAGGCTGGGTGCCGGGTTCTCTTTCCATGTAACAGTCATTTGTCAGAGGCTTGACCCAGATAACTGTTTGATTCCTTTTAGCAGCTATCTTCCAACACATTCATTCAACAAGGGCGCTCATTTCTTTCCAGATTCTCAGATCCTCTTCATCTTGTGCATAGGCTTCAGGGGATGAGTATGCAAAGTAGCCTCCAGGTCTAAGCAACCTATCTAGCTCAAGAAGAAAGATTCCATTTCTTTGAAGCCAATCAATCCTACAACGAGAACAATGTGCAAGTTCAAAAGATCTGCTTGGGTAAGGAAGTCTTTTTGTCCCTAAAACACCAAGGTGTGCAGGGATTCCTCTTTCCAGGGCAAACTGGATCTGGTTTTGATGAACATCATTTGGTGCCAATGACATTGCAATGATATTAGAAGAAAGAAGATATCCACCAAAACTCGCAACTCCACAACCAACATCAAGGACTGTCCGGAGCCTTCCTCCATTGTTTAAAATGTTTTTTGGAAAGTTCAGCATCTGCCGACCAGAAATATAAACAAAATAAAAAAAAAACTGGGACTGTTTGGAGATAGCATGTGCAGTCAAACATAATATTGCATCACCAGGATTTCAATGAAACGCAATTGATTGAAGCTTGAGAATCACACATTTACATGAGAAAAATTATTAACTTACATTTGCAATTGCAGCTATATACTTGTCAGCCCCGTAATGGAAGTGTGTGCCACCTCCAGGAAATTCAATCTTGTCACCTTTGACAACCATCCAATTCTGATCAGACTTTTCACTTGCGAGGTGGGTGTGAGGTATATTTTCTTTCCACACCACATCTCTGCTTTTGGGCCACTTGATCGGGACCTGCAACCATCAAGGATAGGAAACACATAAAACTTTAAGCTGGTTCATTCAATTCACATGGCCAAAACAATACTTCCCAACAAACTAGCTACTACAAAATACTTCTGAAAAACTTTACCTTGTAACCTGGTGGAGGAGGAATCAAGCAATTGAAGTGCCTTTCTGGAGCTGGGCAATGTCTTTCATAGTGCTCCATCAAAGACAAATCCAGCTTCAATCTTGTCTGGTATATAAGGTTCCTATCTAGACAAGGAATCAGCTCCGATTGCCCGTCATCACAAACCTACAACATTGAAAGTAATTACAAGAGAAGTATAGCTTATATCAGTGCAACTGATTCTAAAACAGAGAAACGTGAACCCTAGTGCAAGTGAACATAAAATTTGCTCATCTTGAAATTGCTTACAGGAATGCTTTTAAGCATGACACCATCCTGTAGATCTTCGCCGAATTTGTTTGAAGCTTCATCGCCACCATCCTCCCCACTCAAATAAGAAGAACCTAACTTCCTTAGAGATTTACTGCCATATTCCAGAGCAGATGTTCCACCTTTCCGAGAATATATGTAAAGACAACCGCAAACAATAGTCAATACCACTATCCAAGTTACCAGCCGCTTCTTCTGTTCCCCGTCAACTCTTCCCCTTGCCATCTTTTGCAACCAGTAATAAAAATACAAAATCTCCCTCTTCCACTGTAACTTCAATATACAGAAGACAAATCAGAACTTCATTTCTCTCTCCAAGTGATTAGTGATGAATGACCACCCAATACAAATTCGCTATTGAATTCCCTTCATCATGGCCTCAAATTTCTTGTCACCACTAGCCTTGATTCCAAAAATAAATCAAGTTAGGACTAAAGCATCCATAACACAAGGCACAATAGTCTAGCAAATCACAGAACAAACCCTAAATTGCAAACATTCAACTCATACAATCCAATGTCAAAACATTAACAAAAAGTGAAATCACACCTTTATCAGGTCAATCATTCATACAGAAGAAGATCACTACTCAGAGATTAAAAAGAAGATAGCAAATGTAACAAAACAAACAAAAGAACTACATTCCATCTACGAGAATGTGGCATGCTATTGCACTTACATGAGATTAGCAAGAACAGTAGATCTAAGAAAAACATTGAAATGAAATAACCAAATCAAATCTACCCAGTTGAATGAAGCAGCAGCATGATCTTGTCAGATAAACAAGGGGGCAATAATGAAAAAAGGGGAAAAAAGAACAGTACACACGAAAAGCACCGCCAAGTTGCTGGTTGCCAGTTATAATGTGATACAGTTAAGCATTGAAAGAGATTGATTAAGAAGACCCAGATCACAAAAATTTCAACACTTTGAATACTTTGTGTCTTTAATTACTGTAACCACATCATCGAACCCATGTCAAAAACAAATGTCGGCAATGTTTCAAACCATAAAGAAAGTTACAAACTTTAAGACTGCTGCGTAATTGTATTAATACAGTATAAACTCACACTTAGAAAAATGAAAATGACAATGCTGCTCTCTTCCTCCCTCTCTTTCTCTCTATTTGTAAGGAGAAAATTGACAAGCTTGGATCTTGAACTGCAAGAAAAGAAATTGATGGATGATGTCAGGTACCTGGATGGGCTAAATGTGGAGTAGAGAAAGGACGATGCTGAGCCACTGCATAAATTAAACAATGGCAATTTTTATTGAGAAAAAACATCTTTTTAACCCCTTACATAAATAATATAGCTAATTTAACTCAGGTTAATTAAAAAATTAAAAATCAAATTAATATTTTTTAAAATAATTCATTGATTTTTTATCGGGTTTGTTTTACAAGCGTCACAAATCAATCCTAATGTATTTTTTTATTTTTATTTTATTTAAATCAGTCTAGATTAAAAGTCGATAAAATCTCAAATTAACTCATTGAAGGATCCGAATTTTATAACTATAAAAAAATTCCTGGGATGTAATCAAGTTTGAAGTTTTCTTGTTGTGTTTTACAGTTGTTAGTTATAGAATTTACAAGGGATGGGGATTAGGTTTTGGTCAAGAGTCAAACCAGGAGGAATCTAGTTGTCTACTCCTATCTATTTTCTAGCTAGCTAAATTAAAATTATGTTGTTTTTATTTCTTCAAAAGAAGATTGTGAATTGATTTGAATAATTAATATAAAATAATTTTTAGAATATTCCTTAAGCTTATAGATTCGGTCAAATTGAGTTCAAAACCTTAATTAATGATCGCCAAATGGTGAGGAGTTAGAACCAAATAATTTTATTCTTCTTTGATTAATTTGTCATTTAAGATTTTGGATGGATATATTTCCTTGACAAGTTATTTATAATTAATTTAAATTAAATTCATCACTTAACAATTTAAGATTTTAAATTAAAACATTCTTTTTAATAAATCAATAAATTTCATCATAACTGAGGAGTTATTTTGTCCTGGCTGATAATGAACATTATTGTGCTTCGAGGATCAAGTTCATGGTCCATTCTCTAAAAACAAAGGGACTGTACATGTATCTGGATTGTGCTTGGTTAATATTTTGAACAAAGAAAAAATACTTAGAGAAAATACAAATATAATTAATTAAAAATTTAGATGCATGAAATAAATTTATTTTTAAAACAATTTTAAAAAAATTATATTTTAAAATAAAAGGTATGAAAAAATACATCCACACTATCTTCATCTTCGCCTTTTATATCTCGAAATAATTATAAAAAAGGGATGAGTGATGCTAAAGTTTTTTGAGAAAATAAATATTTTTCTCAATTAATTTTTTATTTTTATTATGTATTAGTATGCTTTTCTAGTTTTTTTTCCTGTTTAAAGATGATAGTTTTTCTATTTTATTTTATTTTTATCTAGTATTATTAGAGTTTTGTAGTTTTTTCTATATAAAAAATTATAATACTATTTTGACATGAGGAGACATTGATGAATAAAATTGAATATTTTAGAAGTCTTCCTGTAATCATGGTATTCCTAGTCTTTGAGATCTAGACTTATAACAAACCACGTTATTCTTCGCTTTGACTACGTTAATTGATATTAGAGCTCAATAATTTCTAAAAGATTTTGTCATGTTATCAAATCATAATGGTTAGAGATTGCAAAAGATGTGTACTAAAATTCAACAATTTTGAGTGATTAATTATTATACATTGTTGAATAATCATTGTTAGAAAAAATTTCAAAACAAGAGGTGTTTGTATAGGAGTAGATAAGAAGGTTCACTCTTATAAAAGAGACATTCTAGAAATAAAGTGTTGTTTTTGTTTATGTCAGTTGTTATTATTGAAAATCTTAATAGCAAAACCTTTGATAAAGTGGCTTATAAAAGGTGTAGTGTTAGAAATTTATGATAATACAACCTGCATAAAGATATTATATTAAGATTTTATAATAAAATAATCTACATGTGTTGGGACTTCCAATGAAAAGGTCCACACAAAAAATATTCATGTTGGATGATAATTTCTAATGCAGAGTCTAATGCATCAAATGTTTTTATAAAATAAATATTTTTGTTGGCTATTTTTTTTTCTATTTTTATTTTCCAATCATGTATTATAATACTTTTCTAGTTTTTTTATTTGAAAAGAATAGTTTTTTTATTTAATATTATTTGAGTTTTTCTTTTTCTTTTTATATAAAGAATTATAATAATCTTTTAACAAAGTAAAAGAAAAAGATTAATAAAATAAAATATTTTAAAAATCTCCTGATATTTGAAGGTTCTGACTCCAGACTCCAGAGTCGGTGAAAAAAATTGCGGAGTTAATAAAAGCTCGGTCAAAAAATTAAAAGTGCATGACAAACAAGAAGACTCCTGTAAAATGAATGCTTCAATTTCCATACTTCCTATAACAGCCTTGATTTAATTTAATCAATAGTCAGCGATTAAATTAACAATTTGAATTTATAATGAATAATAGAGCATAAATAACCTGGATAAAAAATTCTGCTTTCATATAAGATTAAGGAGAAGAAATAAACTAAAACATCAAATGCTACAAAATCATATAAACCACCAGGCACGACATGGGCTACCTTTAGCCCCTGCAATGTTCAGGTAAAAGGGCAAGAGTTTGGAAATCATGGTTGGCTGTTTTATTCAGTGACACTGAAGCTGGTGCTTGTTAGCCACATCTTCTTTTGGATGATGAACACCACCTCATCCTCACCTTGCTCGGTGTCCTGCTCAGCATCACCTGTAGCCACTGCTTCCCAATGCAGTGCTGACAAATGTTTCTTTACGAATTCCACCACTGATGGCTTATCGCGGATAATAATGAAGCCTGTGGGTCTCAAAATGCGGTCCATCTCGATTAACAGATCCTCGGCACCACAATCTTTCTTTTCGATGTCTGAGATGACAGTCCAAGCATGAAGTAGATCATAAGTCCGTGGATAGGTTGAAAACGATTCGCACCTGCCAATAGGAAACAAAAATCATTTTAGACCACATGATAGTCTGATCAAGAAATATAATTGGCAGTTCCATGATGTTTTTGTTTCCCTCTCCTAGGAAGTACCATGCCTGCCATGGTTATTACAACAGTCTACCACCCCAAGAATTTTCCTGATAAGAGAGTTAACAGAACCTTCTCATGTGTTTGCAAGAGAAGAATATTATGTGGAGTCAAACTAGATGGAAAACCTCATATTCTACAATGAAATGGTTTCTCAGAGATGAGTTTGTATTACAGTTTCTGCTGTATCATATCTTCCTATACTTTCCTTTTTCTTTTTACTTGAAAAAAGAAATCAAATTTACCCATCAAGCAAACTGGCATGTGGTTATAACAATGGTATTGGCTACAAACTTTCTACACAATCTCATGAAAACACGTTGGAAGGATTTCTCATAGAAACCTAAATAACCTTAGAGTAGACACAGCCCTAATGATGCTTCTGTTTTCTGATAAAATGTATTAATAAAATAAATATCTAGAATTTTTACTAACACGACAGATAGGTTTGATTATTTATTTTTTTCAGAAATTTAATCCCCAACACATTTGAATATTTTCCAAGTGTCAAATATTAGAAAAATTTTGGAACTCACCAGTTGTGCGCAGAGCCTATCAGGCCTCTATCATATATTATTTTGAGAGTGTTGGGTCCATCTTCAGGCACAACATTCATAACCCAAACGTCTTTGCTCTTTAGGGCAGCTGCAAATGACCCTAGGTTAGCCTTCATGTCCATCAAATTCCTCAGGGTATCAGACTGAATCTTTGGGCTCAAAAGATTCCAATAATTCTCAACCCTGTGCTGCCAAACTTCCTGCAACATATCAATCCTGTTACAAACCAGCCTCTTCCAAACATTTAACAGATTGGAAAATTTTGATAGATTACCGTGTCCTTTTCAAACGTTTCAGCAGAATAGCCAAAGTCAGCTAGACGGGGAGGTGGTGTGGTCAACCGAGCAGGCCAAGGGGCCAATCCACTCCCTTTTGCTTTATGTTGTTCTGATGGGATCATTAAAATACTCAGTGCATTTCTTACTTCCAACACAAATTCTATGTAGCTAAAAAAGCACCTTATAAAAATGCAAATAAGGGCAATGCAAAATCAAACAAAAGCATGGCAAGGAGGATCTAACTACACCAATGATTCTTTTTTTATTTCCTCAGTAGCAATATATGAACAGTATAAGATCAAACATTTAAACAAACACAAATTGTCATGTTAACTGTATGTGCTGCTAAAAGCTCACAAACTCAAAAGGGGCAGGTAAAGCATTGTTTACTGCATGAGCATTTTATTGATGTAAAGTAAAATATGCAATTTCCTGTTCTACCTTCCAAAATTAATTTGCTTCCATTGAAAGGTCATGCTTGAAAAAAAATCGTAATGAGACTTGCTAACACTAATCTTGAAAGTCCAAAAAGAAATTTAAAGGGCTGATATGGTACTCACGATCAGTGTAAGGAGTGATGCAAGCTTTCATTGGCACATCCCAAACTGCATCTGGATCATCATCAGATTTGCAGAGAGGAGGTTGAGTACCAGGTTCTCTTTCCATGTAACAGTCATTTGTCAGAGGCTTGACCCAGATAACTGTTTGATTCCTTTTCACAGCTATCTTCCAACACATCCGTTCGACAAGGGCGCTCATTTCGTTCCAGATTCTCAGATCCTCTTCATCTTGTGCATAGGCTTCAGGGGATGAGTATGCAAAGTAGCCTCCAGGTCTAAGCAACCTATCTAGCTCAAGAAGAAGGATTCCATTTCTTTGAAGCCAATCAATCCTACAACGAGAACAATGTGCAAGTTCAAAAGATCTGCTCGGGTAAGGAAGTCTCTTTGTCCCTAAAACACCAAGGTATGCAGGGATTCCTCTTTCCAAGGCAAACTGGATCTGGTTTTGATGAACATCATTTGGTGCCAATGACATTGCAATCATATCAGAAGAAAGCATATATCCCCCAAAACTTGCAACTCCACAACCAACATCAAGGACTGTCCGGAGCCTTCCTTCATTGTTTAAAATGTCATTTGAAAAGTTTAGCATCTGCCAGCGAGAAACATAAATAGTATTAAAAACCAGGATAGTTTGGAAAACCAAGTATAAAGTAAAACGCAAACATTATCACAGCACCAGGATTCCAAAGATGAGATTAAATGGAGAATCTGAGAATCACATATTTACATGAGAAGTACTACTTACATTTGCAATTGCAGCTATGTACTTATCAGCTCCATAATGGAAGTGTGTTCCTCCTCCAGGAAATTCAATCTTGTCACCTTTGACAACCATCCAGTTCTGATCAGACTTTTCACTTGCGAGGTGGGTGTGAGGTATATTTGCTTTCCACACCACATCTCTGCTTTTGGGCCACTTGATCGGGACCTGCAACCATCAAGGATAGGAAACACATACAACTTTAAGCTGGTTCATTCAATTCACATGGCCAAAACAATACTTCCCTACAAACTAGCTACTATAAAATACTTCTGAAATACTTTACCTTGTAACCTGGTGGAGGAGGAATCAAGCAATTGAAGCGCCTTTCTGGAACTGGGCAGTGCCTTTCATAGTGCTCCATCAAAGACAAATCCAGCTTCAATCTTGTCTGGTATATAAGATTTCGGTCTAGACAAGGAATCAGCTCTGAGTGTCGATCATCACAAACCTACAACATTGAAAATAATCATAAAAGAAATATAGCTTATGTCAGTGCAATTCATACCAACATGAAGATCTAGACCTGAGAGCAAGTAAATAAAAAGGTTAGTTCAACTTAAAATTGCTCACAGGAATGCTTTTAAGCATAACATCATCCTGTAGATCTTCGCCAGGTTTGTTGGAAGCACCGTCACCATCATCTTCTCCACCCAGATAAGAAGAACCTAACTTCCTTAGAGATTTACTGCCATATTCCAAAGCAGATGTTCCACTGTTTCGAGAATATATGTAAAGACAACCACAGATGATAGCTATTACCACTATCCAAGTTACCAACCGCTTCTTCAGATCCCCATCACCTCTTCCCCTCGACATCTTTCGCAACCAGGAGCAGAAAATGAAAATTTCCCTTCTACTTTCACTTCAAGTTAAAATCAGAACCTCATTTCCCTTTCCAAGAGATCCACGATAGGTAATGGATATCCAGAACAAAAATTCAACACCAAATCCAGTACTTACGTTGTTTAATTCGCTTCAGTGATTGCCTGGAGCTCCTTATCACCACCAACCTTGATTCCAAAAATAATTCACGTCAGGACTTAACCATCCATAAAAGAAAGCAAAGATTTATTATATATAGATCCCGATAAACAAATAAACTAATAAAAAGATCTTATATTCCAAAAATCTAAATATGGAATCTATGTTAAAACATTAACTAAAACAAAATCGCATAATTGGTGGCCATTAATTTAATCATAAAAAGGAAAGAAGATGGTATTAACTAGAGATAGATATGAGACAAACTTAAAAATTAGAGCTAGGTAATCAAGAAAACCCATTTCAATCCAGGATCATTGATTACATCATGGCAATAGTAATATTAGTTATAAGAGAAAATGAAAAGGCACCGACAACGTCAACTTGCCAGCTATAATTAGATACAGTTAAGAAATCCTGATCGCTAACAAAATCTCAAGACTAGAAAGTTACAATCCTGGCAAACATCAGACCCAGAAAAAAAAAACAATGCGGCCATTGTTGCAAATCAAGAAGAAAGTTGCAAACTTTATAGCTTTTTTGGTTTAGGATGGAGAAAAATAACAAGCTACGAGCAAGCAACCTCACCTCCTGAAATTAAGATGGGGAATTGAGGATGAGAATGGTGCTCTGGGGAGAAGAAAATGGCGCAGATTAGATCTTGAGATGCAAGCAAGGAAGTCAATAAATGATGATGACGATGTGAGTGGATCTGAAAACAGAGTTTGAGTATTACTAATATTAATTTTAGTTCGTGTTGTGTTTTACAAGTATGTCCCTGTACCTTTTCAATTTGGTGTTTTCGGTCCCTTATTCTCTTACTCGTATTTCTCTAACAATTTAGTCCCTTCTATCAACCCCACATACACCAATTTGGATAAGCATCACTGTAACGGCCTGTTTAGGCATGCTTCTGCTTCTCTTTGGGTTGCGCTTTTGGTTTTCTTTTTAGATGTTCTTTTTTAAAACGTGGGTTAAATAATATTTAATAAAATTTTAAATTTTAAAATTAGTATTTTTTATTTTAAATCATTTTAATATACTGGTATTAAAAATAAATCTTAAAAAAAATATTTTAATGTATTTTCGAGTGAAAAAACACTAAACATTACTTTGATATTTTTTACGCGAACCTCACTGAAAAAAATAAAAAAAACATAAGCGTGCCGAATGAGCACTTAAAATGTTTTTATTATAGGTATTTGAAATAATTATGTTAAATAATGAATTCTTATTGTTTAGTAAACCACGCTCTTATTTTCAAAACAGAAAAGAAAAGATAGAATTTTTGTGATTTGAAAAATAAAGATGAAGAGTGTGGTGGCTATGCGCAGGGAAAGAAATGAGAGGACCGACTTCATTTGACTGGCTAAGTACAGGGATCATACACGTGCCCAAAATTATAATATTTTAGCAATAAGTTACGTGCTTGGAATGGAGAAGTCTAGCAGTTATCGTATTACCCCCCCGAGTAGGAAGAGTTTGTGAGATGCGAGGTCCGTGACGAGTTTAAAAAATAGCAAGTGAATCTCTGAACCACGTTTGGCACTTCCATAGGAAACCAAATTATTAAAGCGGTGTTTTTGAGTTTTTAAGTGGGTTTTTTTAAAAGTAGTTTTTTTTTGTAATTTATTAAAATAATATTTTATTATTTTTTAAAAAAATTTATTTTTAATATCAATTAATAAAAAATAATCTGAAAAAATAAAAAAATAATTTTAAATAAAATAAAATTAAGTTTTTGCCAACCTCTATTTATCCTGCAATCTTAAATGAGGATTTAAAAAAATATTATTTTAAAATATTATAAAAAATAAATTAATTTTTTATTGGTTTTAACTTCATCCATCAAGTCATATCAAAATCCATTATTTTTAATATCAAAAGTGTTTTTGAAAAAAAAAATTATTTTTTATTTTTTATTTGCTTTAAATTAATATTTTTTAATATTTTTAGATCATTTTGATGCGCTGATTTTAAAAATAATTTTAAAAAAATAAAAAAAATTATTTTGATATATTTCTAAGTGAAAAGTTATTTGAAAAACAACCGCAACTGCAACCACACTTCTAAAATTTTATGATTTTGTAGCATTTTATTTTTTTTCAACCTAGCATCACTGTTTAATTTTGTATAGATTAAAACTTAATTTAGAAATCCCCTATCCTAAAAGTAAAATCAAAAGGTAA
>Ga0307517_10002084_pt1 | contig 32539 bp, 22 predicted proteins | sample 23_EM_MG_FD_194515 | JGI IMG/M metagenome (GOLD analysis project Ga0307517, IMG submission 194515) | Populus trichocarpa ectomycorrhiza microbial communities from riparian zone in the Pacific Northwest, United States - 23_EM | ecosystem: Host-associated > Plants > Roots > Unclassified | place... | reverse complement strand
TTATCTATTTCTTTATTTGTAGTTTATACAGTTAACCTTCATGTGATTCGACCCTGGTCTTGCCGGGTTATTTATTACTTCGACACTCCTACACTTAGGAGAAGACATCAACTCTTTGGTCGTGTCATATACCTTGGCTTAAAATCTGTAACCTTTGATACAACTCTTTGTAGGCAAAAATCTCTTCCTCATAATGGATTTTATCTCATCTCAAGTATCAACTTGCCTCTCAGGATTCCTCTTGTGGCATAGTCAGTAAAAGAAATCACAACAAACTTGAATTTCTTGAGCTCTGGATAATTATGACACTAAAAAACCCATTTCATCTTCTTCTTCCATTCTAAATAAGCTTTCAGATCATTCTTCCCCTAAAAAAACTAGTATTTTTAGCTTAATTGTACCAAAATCTCCACCAAACTCAACAGTATAGTCATAGTACCTGTAATTACCTCTCCATCCAAAATTATCATCATATATATCCCTTATATATAGACGATTCTGCTATTATCCAAGCCATTCCCCATATCCCACAAACACATTATCAAAATCAACGTCACTCATGTTTATATTATCAGCCATATACTCATCCATATCATTACTAACTCGTCTAATAACCCTCCTAATATTAAATTATATTTGCTCAGGTCTATTTTAAACCCCACCATGATCATTAGTTGGTTGTTTCTCCAATTTATCCAACTTATCTCCAAATGCTTGAATTTCTAGAGCTCAGGATAATTGTGGCACTAAAAAACCTATTTCATCTTCTTCTCACACTTTAAATATGCTTTTGGATCATTCTTCCCTTTAAAATATGGTCACGATACCTGTAAATACCCTTTTGATTGAAATTATCATCATATATATCCCCTCCATACAGACGATTTTGCTGTTATCCAAGTCGTTCCCCATAGCCCATAGACACATTATCAAAATCAACATCACTCATGTCTGTATTATCAACCACAAACTCATCCATATCGGTGTTAACTTGTCTAACAACACTCCTAAAATTAAATTCTATTTGCTCAGGCCTATTTTAAACCCCACTGTGATCATTAGTAGGTTGCTTCTCCAATCTATCCAACCTATCTCTAAATTTATTGGCCATACAATCCATATGTTGTCTCAAACATCTTCAAATTTAAAAAATCAGTTAGTTGACAAAAAATATAAATTCCTCACTCACTCCCTCACATGTTTATACTCCTCTTGTGTTTTACTAAAGCATTCATGCTAATTTGTAAGATACTTTATGACAAGATAAAGACACACTAGAATTAATTAACGATATGGGAAACTAAGATTAACACAAAAAATACCTCTAAACTATAGAAATAATCTGACCAAAACTAGAAACAAGTAGAAAAACCCAAAACTACCCAATTTGTTTTTAATCGAACTGATTGAACCATTTTTTAACTAAATTGATTTGAATATTTTTTTATCTTAACTGATGTGGATTAGTTCACGAACATCAAAGACCCATCACATGTTCCAAATAGGCTAATCACAAGGTCCAAAGCGAAGACATTAAAATAAGCATTTAATGGGTTGGATGTGTAAATTTCAGCCAATGCTAAACTTGGAGATACTTTAGAGCATCAAGAGGAGGTCTTAGTATATTTAATCCATATGTAAGAGGGGCCTAATCCATTATTTGGGCCATTAAGTTTCGATAACAAGTCTGCCAATTTTGTATCAGTTTTGGCCAGCCTTGTTTTGCGATGTTTCCATGTGTTTTGTGGATTCCTAAATAGTTTTAGATTTCCTATTATGTGTGAGAAAATTAATTATTTCCTTTAAATATTAGGATTTATTATTTTTATTTTATATCCTTGTTAGGTGAGGAGAAAACATTGTAAAAGAAACAAAGGAATCCAAACTAACTTAGAAAACACATGTGGCAACAAAGTTTCCTTGTTATGCAAGAAGAATAATTCAGCAACTTAATTGTGTTTTCTATTATTGGAAGGATATCAAGAGGTAACAAAAAAGAGCATTAAAGGCAGCATCCTTTTCCTTAAAAAAAGAAGAAGGTAAATACAAGGCTGAGATTAGAATCCTATTCTAACTTGAAAACCAAAAGGGCGACAACTTCTCTTTTAGTTCCTAGGATTATTGGGCAGCATTATAGGCTATAAATAAGTCTTGTATTAGACTTGCAATATTTTCTTTTCTTTTATTCTCATGGTAGAACAAGATGTAGACTTATAGGAGGCTTATTTAATACTTTATTTTCAGCTAAGATCCAAGGCTTGTTTGGATCAGGGTTTGGGCTTACTAATAAAGGTTCTGGGTCGGTTTTTGTAAGTGGGTTAATTCAGCCCACAAGGGTAGATCCATTAGGGTTGGTTTCTCTAGACTATTGAAACACATGTAAGCCTAAATTTTGGTATTTGTTTTATCAGTAATACTTTTGAACTTTTCAGTTTGATGTGTGAGAAAGATTCTTGCATTTTTTGGTTCTTAAATGAACTAAATCTAACTTATCAAAGATTAACTGACTTCATGGCTTCATTCGACTTCATTCTAATAGTGTTGGTGCTTTGAGATAGATTTTCATTGTGTCACACTCCTATTATACCTCTTTTAGCTTTCTTGGATCATATCTTAATCTTGATTGTGGATTACATGACCACATGATCATGAGGATTGCGTCACCAATGCAATAACAAAATTTTTCTAGATAATAGGTTATTATTTTATCAAGAAACCCTAATTAACACAAACTCTAGAGCTAGATGCGAAGAAAAATAACAACAAAAACAAAGACTTAAATTTTAGGAAAAACTGAAACAAGAACAAGGAAAATAAAAGGATATAACCTGATGTTGGAGCCTAGCTTTGATACCAACTAACATGGATCTCTTAGTCACATGGTCAAGCAACCCCCAATAAAGTTGAAATACAACCTGAAAAGCTAAAAATCAGGTTTGATAGAACCCTGACCTAGATGTAACCATATACCTAAGAACCAAAGGTATTAGAATAAACTTGGACCTAGAAAGAACCATGTACCTAAGAACCCAAAGTATACGAATGATGTCAAGATGCTCATTAATATTTGATAAGTCACATGTTCAATCTTTTTGCCTACAAAAAAATGATGTTTTACCAAAAACAATCAAAAGGAAGAAACTCACGTTTATTATCATTAAGCTGCTAAAATTTACAGCTTTAAAAACATTATATAGTATCCTCTAAATAACCCTAATGAACCTTTTTTAGGTTGCAAGATAATTGGCCTAAACTAGGAATCAACTAGCATAAGTAAAAAATGAAATAAACTCCTAAACAATGACCAATAAGCCGGAACAAATTTAAATTAAAAAATAATTGTTCAACATCAAATAAATAAAATAGAATAATAAAAATAGAGTATTTATGCTAGAATTCCTCCATGTAGCTGAAATCTCCAAGCTCTCATTAGTGGTGTTTTGGCCAAAACTTAAAGTATAGAAATTCAACTAGGAAACTTTATTTTGATTGCTAGAATTTTCTTCCTTATATTGCCTCTTTTTAGTCTTCTTGGTGTGTTAGGAACACCTGTAAAATAAAGAAAAGAAATCCAAGAGAAAGATTCCCTTAGATGCTACCACATCAAGTCCATGTGGGACTTGAAATCATTGCAAAGTGTGGACTCCAATTCTTCAATGAATCCAAGCAACATTAGGAACCCTTATAGCCCAAGCCCATTCACAAGTTTAAGGAATAAATAATCCTTATTTAATCTCTATTTTCTATCCAAAATTAACCCATTACATGTCTAGACTGATTGGGCCGAAAATAGCTAAGAAAGAACACTTTGTCGATGAATATGCCAAAGTAGTAATATGTCAATTTCAAATAATTTAAATAATATGTTTCTGAACTCTTATTGAATGAAATTTTATCATAATATATTTTCATGTGTCTAGTATCTCCTTGTAAAATCTCAACTTGATCCGATATACAGTTTGAAAGATATGTCTGATCTCACAAAAAAGGTCAGTAGGCATTTTAAGGCAAAATTCAGACCTAACTTGGTTTGTATCATGATGTACCCTGAATGGCTTGCTAATGTGGTATGGTGAAAAAGCTTAGTAAAAAGTAGCGAATGTGTGTGGACTTCATCGACCTCAATAAGCCATACCCTAAACATAGTTTTCCATTTCCATATATAGATCATCTGGTGACTCCACTGCTAGTTTTGAATGCTTGAGTTTGTTGGATGCAAATTTAGGATATCATTTGATCCCCATGCATCCTAGTAATAAGGAAGAAACATCCTTTATCACTAACCAAGGAATATTTTGCTACAGATCCATGCTATTTGGTTTGAAGAATGCTAGAGCTACATATCAATGGATAGTCAAAAAAGTTTTCAAGAATCAAATAGGCAGGAATATGAAAGCCTATGTTGATGATATGTTGGTTAAAAGTATGACTTTTGAGAAACATCTTCAGGACTTGTAAGAGGTCTTCTTTGTTTTACAGTACCATTAGATGAAGTTGAATCCTTCAAAATTTGCTGCTTTTATTATATAAAAAGAAAAGTTTATGGGACTCTTGGTTAATAGTAAGGGTATCGAGCTTAATCCTTAAAAAATTTAGGAAATATTGAATATGACTCTCTACAAATAGTTAGGGGTGTACAAAGACTGTTGGGAAAAATCATCACCCTCAACAGGTTCATCTCTCGTTTGGGTAAGTGTTGCTTGTCATTATTCAAAACTTTAAAGATATCTTCAACTTTGAGTGGACTTCAAAGTGTCAATAAGCTTTGGAAGAATTAAAGCTACACCTTTCTTCTCCTATAGTCTTTTCACAACCTAATGAAGAAGAAGAGCTTTTTATTTACTTAAGGGCTGCTGACTTTGCAATTAATGCAGTGCTGATATGAGAATAAGAGAGAATCTAGAAATCAGTGTACTATACCAGCAAGGTACTCCATGACGCACAAGCAAGGTATATGAGGGTTAAAAAGGTAGCCATCACTTTGATTAGTGTTGCTAGGAAGCTGAAACCATATTTCGAAGCACATTAAGTTATTTTATTGACTAATCTACCTTTGAAGCAAATAACCCACAAACCTGACCTATTATGTCATTTAGTCAAGTGGGCCATTGAGCTAGGAGAGTATATGTTCTAATATTGACCTAGACCAGTTATCAAAGACCAAGCTTTAACTGATTTCATTGCGGAATGTTTCTTCACTAAAACATCTCCACTAGAGGTTGCAATTTAATTAGTAGAAGACTAATTCCCCACCGAACCTTAGGTGCTACATGTTGATAGAGCCTCTAACATGAATGGGAGTAGAATGAGACTTGTGTTGAATAGTCTTGGGAGCAAACCTTTGAATATGAAATCTGTTTAGAATTCTCATTCTTCAATAATATAGCAAAGTATAAAGCTCTTTAGGCATGCCTCATTTCAGCAGTGAGTTTGGAGGCTTACCCACTTATAATGTTTATTGACTTCCAGTTAGTGGCGCGACAATATCAGGAGCTACGTAGAGCTAAGGAGCCTTTTATGGTAAAGTACCAATAAAAGGTGCTTTTGCACATCAATTTAAAGAAGGAAAAAAAGGTTGATTTATACCTCTAAGATTTCACGATAAGACAACAACCAAGTTAATCTACTTTTCAGGCTTACCGGCAGGAATTAGTGGAATTATCACCTCATGTGTGGATTAAGGTGCTTGAAAATTCAAGTGTGAAAGAATAAAGTAACACAGTAGTAGTTATATAGAGAGATACATGGGAAGATTAGAGGCTAATTGGAAGAGCTGCATAATATTGCCTTTAAAATAGTGAGTTATATATAAGGTATACCACATATCCATATTTGAAGTGCATATCATTAGAGGAGAAGAGTATGTGGTCAAAGAGATCCACAAATGGGTATGTGGACTCCGCACAAGGATAAGGGCCTTGGCTGCCCAGACAACTCAAGTGGGATTTTATTAGCATACATTTTTTAGAGATGCTATAAAAGTTATGAAGTGGTGTGACAAATGTCTGAGGTTTGCTCCCATGCCTCGCCAATCTTGTGTTGAGTTAACCACCATTGCCTCTTTATGACTTTCCTCACAATGGAAATGGATATATTAGGACCATTCCTAAAAGCCTCTAGGAGAACACAACTCGTTTTGTTAGTTGTTGAATACTTCACCAAGTGGGTAGAGGTAGAGGCACTAGTAAAGATAATCATTAGCAAGATTATCTTTTTTTTTTTTATGGAAGAACATCATATATAGATTTGGACTTCCACGCATGCTTATTATTGACAACGACATGTAGTTTGATAATAGAAAGATGAAATAATAGTGTCAAAGGCCTAATATTTAGCATAGGTTCTCCTCCATCTCTCATCCTTGGAAAAATGGGTAAGTTGAACTCACTAATAAAATATTGTTAAATAGATTAAAAAAAAGATAGAGGGAGCTAAGGGTGCATGGGTTGAATTGTTAGATGAAATTTTATGGGCATACCCTAAAAGACTTAGAAAACTTCTATGGGTGAAATACCTTTCCTCTTAACTAATGGTAAAAAAGCAATGATCTCAGTAGAGATAGGATGCCTCAGCCATAGGCATTACATTTCTCTTCCATCACCAATGACCAAGGAATGAGGGCAAACTTTGATTATTTTTTTTAAAGAAGTTAAACTTAGATTTGCAATGAACAATGAGGTATATTGAAATCAAACTACTCAATATAACAATGCCAGAGTAAAGAATAGAAGATTTAAAGTGGGAGATAGAGTATTAAGGAAGTTAGAAGCAATGAACAATATTGAAAGAAGAAGGAAGTCGACACTAAAATGGGATGGACAATTTAGAGTAATGAGGGTGATCAAGTCTAACACTTATCACTTACAAGATAAAAAGGGGAAAAGCTTTCCACATACATGGCATTTTGACCACTTGAAGATATACTTCAATTGAATTCTCCAATGTTGTCTCTAACTCTCTAGAATCTGCAATAAGATGTATCTCCAAAGTTTGTATCACCTATATAAAACTTAATGAAGTTTTTATTCATCATTTTTCTTTTGTTTATTTCTCCAAGTTAATCTAATATAAAGGTGAAATTATCTTCAAAGTGTCTCCATGTTATTTTATCTAAAGTTTTTTCATCTTATTACTTTCTTTAAAGTAATGTTTGATCGCCTCTCTATGATAATTTTCATATCTCCATTTTATTTTCTCCAAAGTAATGTTTGATTCATTCTCCATGAGAATCTTCATACCTCTAATTTATTTTCTCTAAGGTTTATTCACCTTATTACTTTCTCCAAAGTATTGTTTGGAAAACTCTCTATAATGATCTTCTAATCTCCATATTATTTCTTTCAAGATTTATTTCTCCCCACCTGAAATTCTAAATTAAAATGATTGACAAAATAGGTTAAGTAATAGCTTCAGTTAGGATAGGCTCAGTTTGACTAAACTATATCGGTAGTTCGATATGACTGAACCAAACTTGTAGTTTGGTCAGGACAACTTATATGTCAAGTTTGGTCTGACCGAACTACATCTAAAGTTCAGTCATACCAAACTAAACTGTAGTTTGGTTAGACTGAACTGCACCTAAAGTTCGGTCAGGCTGAACTAAATCTATAGTTATTTGTATCTTTTTCCCTCTATTATTCATTCATACCCAACTTAAATTTGTTTTTTAAGTTGTATTATTTTTCTCATTGTCCCTATGGTCAATCTACCTTAAACTATTAGTCTTCAAATCACACCAAATTGTACTATATATATTCACTTTTTTATTCATTGTCAAACCATACACACCTTAATATTATATATAAACACAATTCCAAACATATCAAACATTAGACAAGTATTATCCTTTAAAGGCTGCTCGAGCTCTCCCTAATTGAAGCTCATTAAAAAGAGGCACATTTCCAAAAAATAAATGGGAGAAGTCTATATTAATGTTTCGAGAACTTTTATGGAAGTGAAGGTCTCCCATTATGTCAACCAGTGTCCTCCACTGCTGTTTTTAGTGCATGATTGGTGTTATAAGAAGTCTCAAAGTCAAAGTGATTTTCTTCTTGTGTTTGCCACCATGAACACTCTCCTTATAACCAAGTCACTCACTTTGAGCCTATGCTAGTTCATTTTGTACATTAGTTAGCACACTATAAGCATCAAATGATATTTTCTCAAGCTCCTCAGTTCTCTTCTTGTAACTAGCCACTTCTCATTTGGATTCACTATGTCAACACAAAGAAATGTAAATTCTGCATATAAAGTATCTCTTTTTGTGCGCGTGAAGTGATATGTGGATTGTAGTTCATGAAGACTCTTCCCTGTCTAAGCTTATTTCTCCTTGCAAATAGTAATCTCCTGATGAGCCCATATCAAAGAATTGGTTATCTGTTTATGCTCTCCTTTCCATATTCAAAGAGCTAATACTTTTTTTTTGCCTTTGGAAATTTTAGAAAACAAAATTTGTTAGTAGTGATAAAAATAATAAAGGATAATTATAAGAGATCAACAACCTTTTTACTCATATAAAAAGTTGTATTCAGGTTACTAATCAATAGATTGGACATGTTACCTCCTCCAAACTGTTGAATATCTTAAGGAAAGTAACTTATTCTAGCAACAATATCTACATTTTAGCCATGGTTATCAGTAGTTGAAGGATTATCTCCAAATGTATAAGTTATGAAGTCTCTCTCTATTAGTGTATATCATGTTTCTAGGAGGTTGGAATCTACCAAGGAAAGTTCATTGGGCATGAAGCAATCACACAATTTATAGGTAGAAGGATAATGAAACCAAAGAAGAGAGATAGAAGAAGAAGTTCCAACAATAGTACTACCACTTATATTTTTATTGTTAGGGATGTTGATAGGACTTGTCAAAGTATGCATAAGAGTGGGAACAACATGATTTGGGGTATTAGTGTGTGCAAGGTTTGGTATAGGATTAGACGAGGATGTCATTGTCATGAGAGAGCTAGGATCTACAAGATTGAAACTACGCCTCTTCTTATTCCTTAGGCGTATAGCATACCTGTTCCCAACTGTTTCCATGTCAATATTGGTGTCCATTTCACCACTCTCCTATTGAGTTTCTTTTATTACCTCTACTTTAATTTCTTTTATAGTCTCTTCATCCTCCTGAACTTCCTCTTCCTAAGCTTTCTCCTTTTGAAATTCCTCCACCTAAGACTCTTCCTCCTCATCCTCTAGCATTTCTTCAGAGGACAATGATAATGATGGCAATTAGGGATTTGAAGTTGGTTTTTTTATTCCTTAATTGTCTCAAAAAGTGGGGTCTGTCTATAAACAACTTAGATAAATAACAGCATGACAATTATGTTGTATAAGATGTAAGAAAGATCACAAACTATCTCTGGTGCCATAAATACTATCGTCTAGATAATACTCTTCAGCCAACTGAAAAAGGTATTATTGATAGTTATTAGTAAGATTTTAGAATACATTATCGTTATTTAGACTAAAAAAAGGACCAATATTATCTGCAATAGACACTTTCTAAACTGGAGAGCATTCTCACACCTTTTAAATAAAGGTTATAAAACCACTATAACACACTATTACCCAATCACTTCTCCAATTCTTTATTAATAATGATTTACCTTGAAAAATATCATTCAATGGATTTTGTGTTCTTCTCTTAGAAAAAATGTAAAACCATTTCATACCTTTCTTAGCATCAAGAGAACTAGATAGACTATAACAATATTTAAACAAGTCAACTATATGATTTTGGCCTTTTTATAGAACTTGTCAAAAGCTATTATAGTCATCCACCTATTTGGGTACATCTGACTCACAGATAGGTTATAGTAGGAAAATATATCTCTAATAAAACCAAACAAAATAAAATAAATAGTCAAACTTAAACATGCATATAAGGGTTGTGATCTCAAGATTTTCAATTGCTACCTCTAGTGTTCTACTTGTTCTTTCATGAGGAAGGGGAGTCCTGACATTATATTTTGCCCTCATGATAAATGTTAGTTCAATAATAACATTTTTAGCTATATTAATCTTGTATTGATCATGAGGTTGAGGTGGGTTAGGTGTAGGTGTAGAGGACATATATACCCTATAAGAAGATTTGATGCCTCTACTCTTACCAGTGTAATGAGAAAGATTAACTTCTCCACTCCTATTAAAAGAAGTATTAGCTTTAGAATTTTATCTACTAAATATTTATTTTTATCCAGCTAGACATACTTAAAAAGTAGAAAAATCAAGAAAAAAAAGAGATTAGATTTCTCACCGCTGTCTCTACACACTAAAGGTTCACCACAGGTAATTCAAAAGAAAGAAGAAAGTGATGCTGAAGTGGAGGAGAAGTAATGACTATTTATAGCGGTGATTCTGCTCACAACTATTAAAATGATTTTGGAACACATACGTGAAATAATGGAGATGTATAAGATTCTTAGATAATTGTTATTATCATGGTAGATCAAGATTCTCTAGCATTATCATGAACACGACCATGTGAAATGTGTATTATGATTCCTGACATAGCCATAGGCTTTAATGTCACCAACCTTCACTGGAAGTTCATGATTTTCATTGTATATATCACCATTACTTATTTCTCCTTTATTGCATATGGTTTTCTGATAAAGTAATTTTTGGACAACACTTTGTTAAAAATTTAATTGAGGGCAACTGATGAAGATGAAAAGAAAAAGAAAAAGGAAGAACTCAGTTGGGCCGAGTCCCAACAATCAGTTGGGCCTAGGCCCAATCAAGTTATATATATCTCTCTCTCTCTCTCTCTCTCTATATATATATATATATATATGAATTAATTTTGGTTATTTTTTTAAAATTTTCTTTCCAACATCTAAATTTATTAATTTGATGTCCCTCATATTATAAAATATAAAAAAAATCTCTTATCTTTTTAATATGAAATGAAATTATTTTTTACTACTTAATATACAAACTATATTTTATAACAGTTCCTTTAGTTTTGATCAAAACTAATTAATTAGTTCATTGATCAATATCATGATTAATTTAATATTATATTATTTAAAAAAAAACATCTTATATTCTCGTTAATGTTTCCATATTATTTATTTATTTGTTTAAAATAAATTAAAAAAACAAAATGAATGAAAGTGATTAATTAATTTGTTTTTGAAATTAACATATTATTTAATTTATTTTGAAAAATTAGAATATCTAATTTATAATTTACTTTATTGGAAAGTTACAAAGCAAATTTTTTTGGCTTTTGGTGCAAAAACCCAAAGTACCAAGAAAATAAATAAATAAAAAGAAGAAGCCTAAAACATGATTTTGCCAAAAGAAACTCTAATACCAATATATTTAAAACCAGAGCATGCTGTAATTTTTTTTAGAGTCTTAAATTAACTTATTTTTCAAATGGGGTGTAAAAAAGAGTTTTTTTCTACGAATTCCACATGTAACCCACTGTTGACTAAATTATATATTATTTTTTAAAATATTTTTGTTTTAAAATATATTAAAATAATATATATTTTTATTTTTTAAAATTTATATTTAATATTAACATATTTTAAAAAAATTTAAAAATTTTCAAAAGTAAAATTATACCACAATAATAAACATGATCTAATAAAAAACAAAAACAATTATTACTTTCTTTTATTTATTTATATATATATATATATAATAAAAAAATACAAAAATTATTTGCTTTAAAAAAAATCAAAATTATTAAATTTTATGACAGTTAATAATAGAATTTTTTGTCGTAAGATAATTATTTTTTAAAATATAATTCATTTATAAATAATATATATTTGTTTTTAAATTTTTAAAATTTATATTTAATATTAACATATTTTAAAAAAAATTTAAAAATTTTCAAAAGTACAATTATACCATAATAATAAACATGATCTAATAAAAAACAAAAAAAATTATTACTTTCTTTTATATATATATAATAAAAAAATACAAAAATTATTTGCCTTGTTTTAAAAAAAATCAAAATTATTAAATTTTATGACAGTTAATAATAGAATTTTTTGTCATAAGATAATTATTTTTTAAAGTTTAATTCATTTATAAATAATATATATTTGTTTTTAATTTTTTAAAATTTATTTTTAATATATTTATTAAAATTATTTAAAAATACAAAAAAAAAATCATTTAAAAAAACAATTCAATTTTCTTAAAAACCACGCAAAGCCGTCGAAACAAATACGGCAAGGCCATTCATTAACTGCGAATCAATAAAGTCTTCTCTGGACGGAGTAGAAGTTCTTTTTCGATTGAAGAAGCATCTTTAACTGCGCGAAATCAACGATTTCTTACTTTCTTTCTTTTTATTTAGCAATTGATTTCGAAAAAACACACGCACACTTTATTGCTGCTATTACTTCGTTTTTGGAAAAGTGAAAAAATGGCCATGGCTGGATTGTACCGTCGAATCCTCCCTTCTCCTCCTGCCATCGATTTCGCTTCCGCCGAAGGAAAGGTAGGTAATCCTTGCTGGTTTTTCTACTTTTTTCTTTTTTTTTTCTTTTTTTATTAGAAATTAGAGAAAAATTAGATTTTTTGGTGAGATTATATAGCGTGTAGTTTTGTAAATTTGAAGTACTATAAACTTTATTTACTAGCTTTTATTTGCATGATTTTTTGTGTGATCCGTGTGGTTTTATTTTTTGTGTTTTGTGGTGATTTGATTTTTTTTTTTTTTTTTTATGGTTTATGTTTTTCTAATTAGTGCAAAATTGTGGATTGCAGCAACTTTTTATGGAAGCAATTCAAAATGGAACGATGGAAGGTTTTTATAGGTTGATTTCTTACTTCCAGACACAGTCGGAGCCTGCGTATTGTGGTTTGGCAAGTCTTTCTATGGTCCTGAATGCCCTAGCTATTGACCCTGGGAGGAAATGGAAAGGTAATTTTTATTTATGATTTGTATTCGTGGCGGTAATGTCTTTTTGTAGATTAGTTTGGGGCTAGTAGGATTGCCAGGGGTTTGCTAGGACGGATGATGCTAGAGATACTTAATTTTTATTTTTTAACTGAAATACTAAGTGACGTGACATAATGGAATTTGTGTTTTTTCAACCAATCAATTTTATAATTATAATAATTTTCCCATTAAATGTGATAAGATATTCCATCCATGATTTGAGATTCTTGATTTTTTTCAAAAATTAGCATGTTTTTTTTTTTAAAAAAAAAAATTGGAAAAATAATACCGTTTAAAAAAGAATTGGCAAAATAGCACATTGTATACATGTCATAATTGAGAAAAATGACATTCAACCTCGTCGGTATTCAAAAACGCATCATTTCAAAGAAATTGTGAAATGAGCTGTTGTACAAATTATTACGAGAAGAGAGGAGAAAGAAATATTGAATGTCTTTATTTATTTATTTTTTCTTCTCTCCTCATTATCACAATTTGTTTTTGAAATGTTGCATTTCTGAATAGTGATGAGGTTGAATGTCACGTTTCTCAATCTTGACATGCCCAAACTGTGCTATTTCACTAATGTTTTTTCAAAGGATGTTACTTTACAAACTTTTTTTAAAAAAGCACGCTAATAAGCAAAAATAAACGAAATTCTTTCCTTGTAATAGATGCCACATCATTTAGTAGCAAAACTTAGTAAAACAATTTAGTACCCCTAGCATTACCCTTGTTAGGACTATCTGAATTGATTCGGTTTTTGAGTTACCACAAAGTATGTGTTAGAAAGTGGTCTGTTACTGGCAGGACCTTGGAGGTGGTTTGATGAATCTATGCTAGACTGCTGTGAGCCTTTAGAACAAGTTAAAGCTAAGGGTATCTCATTTGGGAAGCTAGTGTGTTTGGCTCACTGTGCTGGGGTTAAAGTTGAAGCGTATCGAACAAATCAAAGCACTATAGAGGACTTCCGTGTACACATTATGAGATGTTCAACTTCTGATGATTGCCATTTGATCTCGTCTTATCATAGAGGAACTTTTAAACAGGTATTCATCTTTAAGTTGATTGAATCTTTTTCATAATTGTTTACTTTCTAATGAATCCAGATAATTTTGCTATGTTACATTTTGCTTCATTCGTTAAAGATTTAATGGCAGAACTGGGTGGATCTACATTGCCTCTGATGTTTTTGTTATTTGGGTGTGTAATAGGAAAAGAATACTAACATCAATAATTTCGTTTATTATTTTGTTGCTTATATGCCTCCAGTAATAAATTTAGCACTCCCTACTTAATTTAGCACAAGAAGTTTTTGGGAACTCTTTTTTTTTTTTAAAAAAATTTCCAGACAGGAACTGGTCATTTTTCGCCTATTGGCGGTTATCATGCTGGGAGGGACATGGCACTGATTTTAGATGTTGCGCGGTTCAAGTATCCTCCTCATTGGGTTCCACTAACACTTCTTTGGGAAGCAATGGATAGGACTGATGAGACAACTGCACAACGAAGAGGGTATGGATTTTTGCTCAGATACATTTATAACTCTTGGTGGACGCCACCTAAATTTGATAATTGGCATATCACAATGAATTGAATACAGTGAAAAGCCAAATTTGCTTTCAAATGGAAAGACAATGTCTAAATATTGTAATTATGCAGCAGGATCAATTTTTCATTGCTCCACAAACTTTTTGGATAGATCCAATTCCAACTTTCAATTTGGATCCTAAAATTGACAACATATCAGCTGGCGAAATTCATCGGAGGCAATCTACATGTATGACTCTAATACATTGATCTCGGCCAAAGGGAAACACTGAAACTAATTAACTAAGGGTTTTTATCTCAAAAGGGTTGCAAGAAATTGAGGCAATTATTCCCACTGATGTCCTCTACCTTGATATAATAGTGATCTAAACCAAATAGTTTACTTTTCAATTTACTTTTGCATTTTATCAATCTTCCTTTTTCTGTTGGTTGTCTATTCCAAGTTGATGCGTTTTCCATTATCTATTTTTCTTTGGTACTTAATTGGTATGACATCATCATTTCTCTATTTGCCTATGTTTCAGGTTCATGTTAGTATCGAGGCCTCACACAGAGCCAGGACTGCTTTATACCCTGGTACGATTATAGTTACAGTTGCTGGCATTCATGGTGTAAACTGCATTACTGCGCACATGCTCACTGCACTTCCATGGATGTTTAGTTCCTTATAGTTTGACCCTTCTGCCTGCCCTTCCAACTTCCCCCACATTTATTTGTAACTTTTAATTTTTGGTATAATGTGTATGTAGTAGAGTTCTTAAGCTGTATTTTGAGCATATTTGCAAGTAGCTAGTTGCATTTTCTTTTCTCACCACGCCCATGTGAATTTTTTTTCTTGCAAAGCAACTACTTTGCTTTCATTGTTCTAATAATGGTGTGTGTGGCAGAGCTACAGTTATTAAAAAGAGGGGGGGGTAATTAAACTAAACGAAATGGGGTCATAAATTAAATAAGAAAATTTTTGGAGGGGTGTAATTGTAGGAACCTTAAATATAAGGTCTAAATTTAGCTTTTAAAAAAAAACTTGGGGAGGGCCATTAGCTGTAGCTCCACCCCTGAGTGGAGCTAAAGGGACAATTATAGATTTGTCTTCTTAAAAGGTTGGAGGAAGTTAATGCTGGACAGAGTGCCTTAGTGTGTTAGATTCAATGTTCATACCCATCTAAGATATTGAAGAAAAAGAACCATTGAACATATAGTGTTTTAGTTGAACCTTTATATGCTTGATGGTGGCGGCACTTGGATGCCCTATCATAAATCTAAAGAAAATGAAAAAAAAAAAAGAAAAAGAAAAAGAAAACAAAGAAAGAAAAAAAACTCAAGAAGGCTAGCACATATAATTTCAGAAACACTCCTAAAAGTAATCCCATCAATTCAGTTTTAAATGGTGTAAGGCAAGTTATTTTGGATTCACCATTTTGCTTCACTGCAATTATGCAGAAACTTTGGCCTGGCATTGGTAGAATGCGAGAATGAGTTTGTCTCAGACAAGCACCTGCCTAAATTGTTCAGAATATCTAGTTTTATATTGTTTTGGAAAAGACCCGAGATGCCTGAAATTTTGGATGACTTGTATTGTTGGTATTATGTAACAATTTTAAACCTTTGTGCAGAGCTGCAAGCATGAGAGTTGGGTTGGTGTTGCAAAGTATTTAATGGATGATGTTCCTCTTCTCTTAAAGTCAGAGGATGTAAAAGATATTAACAAAGTTCTCCATGTTGTTTTCTTATCACTCCCATCAAGTTTTGGGGATTTCATCAAGTGGGTCGCAGAAATTCGGAGACAAGAGGATGGCGGTCAAAGTCTAAGCCAAGAGGAGAAAGGAAGGCTTTCTGTCAAGGTGTTGTATAGCTTCATCTCCTTTCAGTTCTTTCTCGTAAACTAGCAGGATGTTTTTCTGCAGTTTGTAAACTCTTGCCCTTAAAATTTTGAAAACTAACCTTTTGATTTGGCAGGACGAGGTGTTGAAACAGGTGCAGGAGACCGACCTTTTTAAGCACGTTGTGGCATTTTTGTCTTCATCAAATTCATGTTGCAGAAATGTACCAATTCTGGATCAAGAAGATGATCTGCCTGATATTGCTGCAAGTGTCTGTTGCCAGGGGGCAGAGATTTTGGCTGGGAAGTCTGCTTCTGTGGAAGGGTATTTCTGTAAGGAAAAATGTGTGAAATGCTTGAAAGCTAATGGTGACAAGCCTATTACTTTGATTTCTGGGACAGTGGTAGATGGTATCAGTGAGCAGGGGCTTGATGTGCTGGTTCCTTCATCTCAAACAAAAATGATTTGTTGTGGCTGTGGTCCAAGCAGTCACATTGGGATGCACCCAGCTGGCAATGATGTTTTAACAGCACTTTTACTGGCTTTGCCTCCAGTCACATGGTCTGGTATCAAAGATGAGAAACTTCTGCAAGAAATATATGCTCTGGTTTCAACTGAACATCTCCCAATTTTGCTTCAAGAAGAGGTAAGTATTGTCTTTCTACTTTTATTTGTTTTTCTTCGGTTGCCATAATCAGTAATTTACTTGTAAGTGGTAGCTGTTCAAAACAAATGTCAGGAAAGATATGAACTGTAGATACTGAAACCTTGGTGTTGCTTTGTCTGTTTACTTGGAAAGCAGAAGCATGTTGCCCTATTTTTCAAATGACCGTTAGGGTTGACAAAACTTGTGGTTCATCCTAAAGAAATGATCATGTGGCATGAGAACAGACTAAGTCTGATCACCATTCATACCTTTTGGTTTTTGTGTGTGAGTTGTATTTCTCGCCACATGTTTGTTGTGATTTGGATTTATGGATATAAAAGGGAAAACTGAATGTTCCAGACTTCCATTTTATTACCTTGATTGTGATGGTGATATGGTCATCAATGGCTTGATGCCTTCTGAATCTTTCTGTTTCTGGGTTAATTTCTAATCTATCATTGTCCAATGTGGCTATGGCAGGTTCTGCATCTACGGCGTCAGCTCCACCTCCTCAAAAGATGCCAAGAGAATAGGGTAGATCAGGATCTCGGCGCACCTCTTTCCTAGCATTTTCTTTACATGCTCTCTGTAAATTCATTATCTTTAAGCCAAAAATGTACCTACCCATGGAAGATTTATAACCCACAAAAACCCTAGGGACTGAAATGACTTCACAGAGAAGCTGCATTTGTCATCCACGCACCAAAACTCGTGGTAGGCAAGGCTTGTTAGCATAGTTATCAGACCTGACCTAGAGGTCGACTCGGCCAAGAAGCCGAGTCCCGGGTTACATGGGTTGACCCAGGTCAACTCGAGTCAACCTGGAAAAATAAAAAAAAAATATTTGAAGTTTTAATATTTCATATGAATATAAAAAAATTAAGAAACAATCCATGTGAACATAGACTATATATGTTATAAATAATTAAGTTTAAAAGATTATTTTAAAAGGTTTTTATTTCACATTGAAAAAACATAATATTTTTTTCTTGTAAATATAGATTATATATACTAAAAGATTTTAAATTTCACATTGAAAAAATAATTTTTTTTTCTTATGAATATAGAGTGTATATACTAAAGGGTTTTTAATTTTATATTAAAAAAATAAAATATTTTTCTAGTATTTATATGGTAAACTTTAAAATGGGTAATAATCAACTAAAGAATATAATGAGTGTTCAAGCGTCTTGATTATTTGTTGTTGTTTTTCCTTGAGAAAGTCATTCAAAAATCATATCTTCTCCTTTAAATTGTTTCCTTAGATGGTTTGTTGTGTAAAATATTTTACATGTAAAATGTTTTTTAGTGGTGGTGATAGAGGAGGAGGTGAAGATGAGATTATGGTGGTAAAAGTAGTAGTGGAAGTAAAATATTTTATGTAAAATATTTGAAATAATTTGACGTCTTATTCGAAAAATATTTTATAAAATTTTACGAGTTGAAGATATTTTCAGTAAATAAATTAAATTTGAAGGTTGATTGTAAAATATTTTTTATTGACTAGTTTTTTTATAAAATATTTTATGAAAAAAAAACATGTGAATATTTTTTAAAAACAAACATGGAAAAATTTTAAAAATATTTTACATATACAACTATTTTCTGCGCATCTTCTCTGTTATAGCTGTTTTTTTCCCTATAATTTAGAGACGACATGGTAAAGATTTGAAAGTTTCACTACTTTTACATGCAAAGGAACCACCTTCAGGTTATTGCAGGAAAACGTACCACGAAGTAAAGGATCAACAGCTATTTCGAACCCTACAGCAGTATTTGGAGACTTTTCACTCAGCATTTCTAACTAGTCTGGCTATATTGTGAATGTCATTGGTTATTGAAGAAAATACCAATGGCGTTCCGCAAATCTTGCCTTGTGCATAGTGATTGATGCATGCCAAGTGTGTAAGAACCATTTGTCACAGACAAATCAGGAAGAGCAATGGTGGTTTTATTCTATTCAGTCTCTTTTTTCTTTTCTTTAATTTTGGGTTCAACAGAAGGCTCAGTAGACTTGTTAGGCTTTGATGGCTTCCACTAATCCACAACCGTTCGGTCAGATCAAGAGCCATTGAAAAAACTAGAGTTTTCAATGATATAGATGGAAGGAGTTTAATTCTATAATTATAACTAACTTAATTTTTAATTTTTTATAAATTATAAACTACATTCATATAATATTTTTGGACTTGAACAAGTTGGATATATTAAATTGAGCTATATTTTTGCATGGATATTACAAATATTCACGTGGTTAACTTATATTGCTAATTTTCATGGATTTGCATTTGAAAATGGACCTACAACATGGATTCTAGGTTTCATTACACCCCGAATGTTAGGTCTATCTTTCCATATCTTACACCACCATTAAGTTCTAGTTACCCCCCTTTTCTTTAGCAAAGAGATAAACTATTTTTTTTTGTTAAATAAATCTAATAGAAATCCTACTAATAAGAGTTTGAGTCGAAATATTTCTAAATAAAATAAAAATAAAAATAAATGATCACTTCATAAACTATCAAATATAGAGACAAAATAAGTATAGGGCAATGGGTTAGATCGGGTTGACCGGGTATCAGAAATCTCAACCCGCCACTTGACCCGCGATGCATTTTTTATTTTCTTTTATCTACTATCACATGTTATTTCCACATCATCTAAATTTTTTTAACACTACTAGGAAAAGTTGCATCTTATGTATTTTTTTGGTGTAGGAAATCTCAATTTTGTCTCTAATCTATAACTTAATTTCATCCCACAATTGAATTCTTTTGTCAATGTCGGTTAATATTTTTCAATTAAGAATAAGTGGATAAGAAGTCAAAAAAATCTTCATCATAATTTTTATTTCTTTCCAGAACTGAAAAATTCCAAGTTCTTTTCAATCCAACTAAAACATCAATTTTTTAAGTGATGAATCAATATTTTTTACCCTTTGTGAAAAACCTAAAACCCTGTCCAAAAAGGTCTAATAACAGGGTGGTAACCCACATACAAGTGTAAGTGGTAGCTGTTTAGGCCCAACGCCATTGGTTTTAGCCATATGCTGACTCCACGCGAACATAAGTCTAGTGAGCTGTCAGGCCCAACATACCTGAGTTTGGCCACATGCGGAGCCTAAGTAAGCGTGGGTCTAGTTGCTAGGCCCAACATACTTGTGTCGGCCACGTGGGAAGCCTAAAAAACCCCAACGCCATTGGTTTCAGCCACGTGCTGAGCCCAAACAAACGTGGGTCTGACAAATTGCCCGGCCCAATGCCATTGGTTTTAGCCATGTGCTGACTCTAAGCGAACATGAGTCTGGCGAGTTGCCAGACCCAATATACTTGGGTTCGGCTACGTGTTAAGCCCAGAAAAATATGGTTCTAGCAAGATGCTAGACCTAACACCATTGATTTCAACCACATGTTGAATCCAAGCGAACATAGGTCTAGCAAACAACCAGACCCATTTCCCTTGGGCTAAGTTATTTGCCAAGCTCAATTGGTATAAAGGTTGTTATAGACCCATGTTAAGGTCATAGGCTCTGTTTATTCATTCTTAAAACTTTTAACAAGAACTATTCATGTCTGGAATAATCATCTCTCTACATCTATAGATGTATAAAAGGTCTCTCAAGGGCTTATAATATTTCCATAATCATTAATGATGTGTAAGGGATATTTGTCCTTCATTAATGATATGTATGAGATTCTTATCCCTCATTAATGCCATCGGAAGAAAATGACACTCTAGCCCCTCTACTCCATCAAAACAACAAAGTTCATATCATAAATACCCTTTAAACCACCCAAGTAAAGAGTTCACAATTTCTTTTCTCCAAGCATTCATATTTTGATTCTCAGAGAATTTATCATACCAAAACAAGAATAAACACTTTTGTTCTTATATTTTAAAGCTCTTTCTTTCATGTATTACAACCCCTTACTTAAAGTCATTGATTTTATCATTGAAGGGTCCCTAAACCTCATCAAAAGGGACTGATTTGTAGGTGCTAAGACTTCTACTACCAATCATAGTATAATACAACGATAGATCCTTCGTAATACTCATACAACTATTCATGATAGTTAATCTTTAGTATAATACAACAGTAGATCTTTCGTAATATTCATACAAACATTTGTAACAATTAACATTCAGTATAATAAAACGATAGATCGTTCATACTACTCATACATCTATTCGTGATAGTTAATTTTTAGTACAATACAATAATAGATCCTTCATAATACTCATACGATCATTCGTGATAGTTTAGCATTCCATATAGCACAACAATAAATCCTTCGTAATAAATTCACTTCAAAAACTCATGTTACGCTAGAAGGGGGTAGAAGTCACCTACCTGTTCCTTCTATGGGGTGTCCTTGCCCGGTCGAAGGTCTGATCCCGGTCGCATCACCTAACACATCAATGGTCACAAATCAACACATTTGCATTCTGAAATCCCATGACTCATCACCAAACCTATTTAAAGAATCCATATATTCACATTCAAGTGTTCCATATTTTACACAATCATACAATGAAATCGTTACAAGCATTTAAGTCATTTCTGCCATAGGAGTCTATCGTAGAAAATCGACAGCGAAAACAGATTCACTGGCGACCTAGAATTCTGCAGCAAAAACCGATTCGCTGTAGACACCAGAATTCAGCTTCAAAAACTGATTCGCTGCAGACAACACGATTCGGCAGTGAAACTGATTTGCTGCAAATACCACAATTCAGCAGCGAAAATGAATTCATTGCAAACAACACAATTCGGTAGTGAAAACTGATTCCTTGCAGACAACACAATTTGGCAAAGAAAACTTATTCGCTGTTGAAACCCAATTCGACATAAATCGCTAGCACATATAGGCTTCAGTTGACTTAGAAACCATTGATGAAAATTGAGTTGTTGCCGACTTAGAAATCGTCAATGCAACACATTTCTACGGCTGATGTTGAAATCGTCAATGTACACAACCTACTACTGGCTCAAAAATCGTTGACAAGAACTAAGTCGTTGTCGTCTCATAAATCATTAACGCGATATATTTCTACTTCTAACACTAAAATCGTTAGCAAAATCCATGTCGTTGCCGATCCAGAAATCAGCAGCGATGATTAAGTCATTTCTGGTCTTACACTTAGCTACATTTGCAAATCATCACATTTATCACAAGTATAATCACAATCACAATTCAAAATCCAATCTCTTGCTTCACAATCGTACATGTCTGTTCATCAACAAACAAAATCAAAGCATTATATGGTGTAATTCTTGTTTTAGCTGCAACATGGTTCCAAGGTTCATTAATAACATAATTTGCACTTAACATCATTCCAACACCTTTTCATACAACTTCATCAATCAACCATGCAGAATTTACATCATTAACACAAGTATGATTATGTTTTTGATTCAAGTATGTCCCTAGAAGTCTCACAAGATTGTCATCCATGCATTTAGTCACTCTAATTATATTTTGTTCAGCCCTTACCATGGTCGGCCCTCCCCTAGGTTCATGCATTCAAAATCATTCATGTTTTCTTAGGTAAGGGTCTGTGTATATGTTCATTCATCCTTTGCTCTACTTAGGTCTGTCCATTTAGTCAAGATTCCTTAAGTTAAGTGCAAGAACACTACCCCTTCTATTTTTGAGTTTTCTTCCCTTTTTTTTTGTCTGAAATCTAGGGTAACAACCAGCCAAGGAAAGGATATTGGTCTTACCTCATATTCTTTAGACAACTTTTGAGCAGGTCTTAGTGGTATAGTTGTTCCCTCAAATCTTGGTTTTCTGTTCTTTATCCTCTACTGACTGGTTCTAGCCGGCCCTAGGCTCCCTTTTCTTTCATGGTTTCAATTGCCACCTTTCTTTTTAACTCTCCTTCACTCAAGTACTCAAAGAAGAAAACATGCAACGATTTTACCCAACGGTTCCATTCAATGTGTTGCTCCTACTGCTTCCATGACTCGGCTTTCATACGTCAAAGTTCTTATAGAGGTTGACCTGCTTATTGATCTGCCTACCTCTATAAATCTAGTCCTACCCAACAATTCACCCTTAACTCAGTAGGTAATGTATGAATCCCGACCTTGCTTCTCTAAATAATGTCAAGTTCTTGGGCATACAGCTTGCACCTGCAATAAAGGGACTGATCATAAGCGTAAAAAGCGATATCACGAAGCTCCTGTTCGCTCTGGCTGTTCCATCCCTTCAGCCAAAACTGTTGTTGTCGAGAAACAACAACCATATAGCGAAGGCCTTCATGGTGAACCATCCATCGATCTAATGTTTGCTGAAGTTGCAACAACCGTGGAAGAGAGGCCTGTATCTCCTGGACGCAAAAGGACCAAACTAGCTGAAGTAGGACATTCTGGTGCTAAACACTTTGCTTCCCTAAATGTTGTACATGTCTCTAACGATCGTAATGTTATTGCAGATGTGAAGCCTCCTAAGAGGCAATATCTAACTCATAACAGAGTTGTTGCGATCACTAGCTTTGGCCAGCAAGGGAGACATGATGGAGTAACCAAGAACTCTGTTACGGCTGATCCAAGGCATCAAAGCCCTCTGATGATTCTGCTGCCTCATCTTCTCTCTGATTTTCTCCTTTGTTTTCATTATATTTGTGGGTCTTTTTTTTAAGGGAGCTTGTTCCCTCTGTTATCTTATTATGTATCTTGTAATGGATTTATTGTGATGTTCTTGATCCTGAACTGATCAAGTCCCTGCTGCTCTTTTTGTCATGGTCCTGGTTTTTCTCTTGCTGCTTGTTAGGCCTGTTCTGCCTTTTGCTTGCTTGTTGCTGTCATCTCGCGAGCCTGTTCTCTTTGTTGGTTCTTCTTGCTTGCTTTCCCTTTTTCCCTGTGATGTGGTTAGCCTGTTGCTGTGTTGCTAGTTTTTCCATTTGTGCAGGTCTCTGCCTGCTTGCTTTTTGGTAGTTGTTGCTGAGGATTGTTTATTACTGTTTGTTGGTTGCTGGTTGCTGGTTTTGCTGGCCTGTCTGATCTTGCGAGCCTACCTTAGGCCTTGTGCTGAGGTTAGCTTGTTGCTGTGTTGCTGGGTTTGCCATTTGTGCAGGGTTCCTACTTGTTTTCTCCTGGCTTTTGAAGTCGTGATTTGCTTGTTGTTGCTGGCTGTGTTGGTCCATTTCCTGTTTACATCCTCATTGCTGGATGATTGTGTTGGTGCATTGCTATCTGTTGTTATCTTGTTGTGTTCATGCCTACTCTTGGCTTTTAAAGTTGATTTTAACTTGCTGCTGTGTTGGTGGTTACTGGTTATGCTGGTGCATTACCTGCTTGCCTCATCAGTTGCTGCTATAGGTTAGGCACTTGCTGCTAATTTAGGTTCTAGCTCTTTTGGTTAGGTCTGTTTTGGCTTTTATGGGAGTTTGTTCCCCTAGCCTCCTTTGTGTCTAAGGGAGCATGTTCCCTTTTTTCTTTTCATATTTGTATATATTTTGACATGCTGGTTCTCTAGCTTTGTTACATTTAATCTATAAATTTCTTATATTTGATCAAAAAAGAAGACAACATGCAGTTGGGTTTGGTGGTTGGTTCTTTGAAAGAGAAAGAGGTTATTTCAGGAAAGCTGCAACCAGTTTTGGGGGAGAGATCTAGACTCCTTTTTCTCTCCTAACTCTCTACTCACTCTACGCTCATGGGGCTTGGCATGCAGGCTGTCTGGTTTAGTTATCTTATTGGGAGGGTGGCTGTTGCAGCTGCAATGACAACTGCTGTTTTTGGGGAGAGCAAAAGGGTAGTTGCTGCAGCTACAATGACAGTTGTCGTTTTTTGGGAAAGCAAAGGTCATTCTTTCTTATTTGTTGCATATATATCCCCCTTAAATGTGGAGGGGTGTTTGGAAGGTTGGTTACCCTTGTTCTTATCCTTATTTGGCTCATCCCAGGGTTATTCATGTCCTTTATAATTCCTATTTAGAGTAGGCCGGTTCTGCTCCCTTACACTTCCCCTTAGAGCAGGCCACTCAATTCTCCTCAATTCTTTGTAACATAGGTTGGCCCAATACTAAATTTTTATCGGGGTTTTACAAAACGCATGGATTCGTTAGCGTACAAAGCTGCTACCGATTCAGAAATCGGCACCGAGGACTGTGTCATTGTCGATTCAGAAATCAACATTGAGGACTGTGTCACTGCCTATTTAGAAATCAACACAGAGGACTGTGTCGCTGCCAATTTAGTTCTTAATTCAGAAATCGGTAATGAGAACTGTGTCGCTGCCAATTCAGAATCAGTAACGAGGACTCTGTCATTGCCGATTCAGAAATCAACAGCAATGGTGGGGTTGTTTTACTTTTACCTTTTTTTTGTTTGGTGTTTACACTAATAGTCTCCTACCAGGAGTGGGCACTCTCTGTTAGTAATTGAGTCACACAATCTACCATCGGGTCCTCTTGCACCTGCATCTGACCTATAACTCTTTCCACCTTCTTCAGTCAGTGTCCAACAACCTCAACATCCTCCTCCCCGCAATAAGTCACATAACCCATCTTTTACATACCTTTCACCCATTGTACTATGGTGACTACTCTTTCTAGTCTAGGAGCTGTATTGGAGGCTTTCGCTGCCATCCTCGCTGTCATAGACCTCACCAAGTGATCCATAAATGTAGGATCTGAGAATGGGTTTGGCGCCATTATCGACGCTGTCGGTGGAGGCATATCATCTTATCCTTGCCTATCTGATGCCTCTACCCTATGAGACGCCAAATCATCTCGGAGTCCTTTTAACTCGCCCTTTTCAGGATGTACTGGTGCTGCAGGTACATGAGAGGAAGTGTCTGCTAAAGGATCCCAATCTGGATCACTCTCAAAATGAGAACTCTGGTCACTTCCCCGAACGAGGGATGAATTAGTCCAGGTTCCTTGTCTTGTTCTAACCATCTTGAAACACATTTCAAAACCATATCAATATTCCAGTCCCCGGAATAACAACCTATGCTCTGATACCAAAATGTGACATCCCCTTATCTGGAACATAACACTCGTCACATTATCAAATGGAAAACAGGGTAAATAAATTATTTTTTATATATATACAATTTTCTTATAAATTAAAGTCTACCGAAATTTCGGCAAAGTCTCCCCTATACCGGGAGGTCCCAAGTTATCGACATATAACTTGTTTACACTTCTAATATCCCACATCTTATAACTTAATCATGACCTAATCATCCTGGGTCTCAATCCGACAAACATCATAATCATCTCAACCATAATATTTATAACATAGATTGAACAACAATATCATTATAGAAGGATAAACAAGATAAACACGCATACATGGAACATGGTTATATGAATTTCAGAGTTAAGTTCATTTATTCAAGTTTAAACATTAGTTATACAAATGTTTTAATATTACAAAATACAAGGATATACTCCCTAGACTACATAACAAAAAGTTGAGCGAAAACTAGAATCTACTCCTACCGCGCATGCAACGATCCTGAAACAAAATACATATTATTGAAACATGAATATCACAATAAGTATAGTAACATAAATATCCAATAATTTAAATAGGTAGATATGTATTCTTATTCTATTCACTTCTCCCTTTTTTGTTTCCATTGAAACTCTTTATCATTCAACCACTAAAACTTTTTCATCTTCCATTTCCAACTTCCATTCAAGATTCCATAAAATCAACCACATCTATTTCCGCCTAACACATTGTCGATACCACCTTTTTACTAGTATGACCATCACCTTATAGACATCGATGCATAGCGATTGACACAATCAAAATTTTGATGTCTTATCCCAAGTGCAGGAGTGTCGAAGTAATAAATAACCCGGCAAGACCGGGGTCGAACCACAAGGAGGTGAACTATATAAAATTATAAACAATAAATGAAAAGGAGTTGAAGAGAACTTTTGAGATATGATATTGATATGAGTATTAATCAAAGATAAAAGCAATTGTCAAGGTTAGAGGATCCACTAATAGTATTAGAAATAAATATGGTATAAACTCTTTTTATTAATCAACTGGAAACCACACACAAATGAGGTTCCAATCAGATGATTTATCCTTAATAGTTCATTATAAATTTTTAACATGATCATATTAATTATCTTATTTTACTAACACCATACTTTTAAATATTGTCAGGAATTCATGATGTTAACTTATGTTAATAACAAATCAAGTTCCTTTTATAGCATAGGTGTCGATTATACCATACAGTAGGCTATGAAAGTGCCAAATATTTATTATACCAAGGGTTGTACAACATAAATCTAGATTAATCATTTAACAAGCAAGGTATTAAGAATTAGTAAGATAAAAAGATAAGACATGTTAATAACAAACTTTCTTGAATATAAACATTGAAGTCCACGTTAAGTTTATATTATACCTATTCTAACACCATTAGTGAAACCTTTTCACCTTGACATAATAAACTTAGCTAAACATTGTGAAGAAGAGAAACATAAATAAACTAGATAAGAACATAGTTATGATGAAAAGCATAAATAAGAGATTAATGAAAGCAAAACTTAAACATTACAAAACTACAAAGAAATAAAGCAAGAATATGATCTTGATCTGAAAACCAAGATGTCTAAATGTATGGCAAATGCCTCCTTTTATAGGCTAAAATTCAGAACTATTGATTTGACGACTAATTATTGAGTGGGTGGCCACCTCTGAACTTGGTGACAACAATTATCTTCTTGTCTGAACAATACGTCATTGCTAACGTCAGAATTTGAACAGATAGTCCTCGTGAAAGTTCAGGGCATTTGTCTCAGATTTCCAACAAAACAAGAATGAGCTCATTTGGACTTCTAGAACTCGAGAAATGGGCTGAACACTAAACAGTGTCTGAGTTGCAGGACAGATTCCGACTTCTCTTTTTTTGCTACAATTTGAACTTGAAAACGGCCCTTTTGAATCTTGGACTCTTCATGCAAGTTTTAGGCCTATGTCTTAGCTTTCCATACATATAAACCAGACCTAAATCCATGTTCTACAACTCCAGTTATGATCCAATAATTGAATGATGTTCCAGTTTGAATTGAACCATCATCTCTTATTTAAGCTTAGCCCTCTCGTTTTCTTTTCACTTTCAATAGTTAAACACATCAATCAATCCTTTAAATTATGAGATATGCCTGCATTCAAAATGAGCATTTACCATAAATTAAAGATATCTTATGTTATCAAACTTGTTATTATAAAACATGCTTAAGTTAAGGAATTTAATGATACTTTAAGTGCAATATGATGATATAAAACCTTGATAAAAATGCACTTTTAAGTACTAATCAGCGATCCCCTTACTCGGGACCCTAACATACACTAAATATATGTTAGCTGATGCATGACGATCCCCTTACCCGGGATCTGAACATACATTTGCTAGCCGATACATGGTGATCCCCTTACCCAGGATCCTAACATACACTAAATCTATGCTAGTCCATGCCTTATAGGCATCGATGCATGATGATCCCCTTACCTGGAATCTTATTATACACTAAATGTATGCTAGTCCATGCCACATATCACACTTCTCATATCTTCTAGTTAGTGATTAGTATTTAAAAGTGCATTTTTATCAAGGTTTTATATCATCATTTTGCACTTGAAGTATCAATAACTCCTTAACTAAAGCATGTTTTATAATAACAAGTCTGATACTGTGAGATACCTTAAATTTATGGTAAATGTTCATCTTAACACTAAATGTATGCTAGTCCATGCCTTATAGGCATCGATGCATGGTGATCCCCTTACCCGGAATCTTATCATACACTAAATGTATGCTAGTCCATGCCACATATCACACTTCTCATATCTTCTATGTCAGTGATTAGTATTTAAAAGTGCACTTTTATCAAGGTTTTATATCATCATTTTGCACTTGAAGTATCAATAACTCCTTAACTAAAGCATGTTTTATAATAACAAGTCTGATACTGTAAGATACCTTAAATTTATGGTAAATGTTCATCTTAAATGCAGGCCTATCACATAAATCAAAGGATTGATTGATGAGTTTAACTACTAAAATTGAGAAGACAAAGAGAGGGTTAAGCTTAGAAAAGAGATGCTGGTTCAGTCCAAACTGGAACACTGTTTAGTCATTAGGTCATATCTGGAGCTGTAGATCTTGGATTTCAATTTGGTTTATATGGCTAGAAAGCTAAGACATAGGCCTAAAACATTCATGAGGAATGCAAGACTCAATCTGCTGTTTGGAAGTCCAAATCTTAGCAACAACGGAGAAGTCGGAATCTGTCCTGCAGCTTAGACATTGTTCAGTGTTCAGCCCATATCTCGAGTTCTAGAAGTCCAAATGCACCAATTCTTTTTTTTGGAAAGCCGAGACAATTTCCTAAAACTTTCATGACAAAAATCTGTTCAAATTCTGACGTTATCAATGATGTTTTGTTCAAATAAGAAGATAAGAATTGTCACCAAGTCAAGATGTGGCCACCCACTCAACAATTAGTCATCAAATCAATAGTTCCAAATTTTGGCCTATAAAAGGAGGCATTTGCCATGCATGTAGGCATCTTGGTTTTTAGATCAAAATCATATTCTTGCTCTTTTTTTTTTTTGTAATGCTTAAGTTAAGCTTTCATTAATCTCTTGTTTATGCTTTTCATCATAACTATGTTCTTATCTAGTTTGTTTATGTTTCTCTTCTTAATCATGTTTAGTTAAGTTTATTATGTCAAGGTGAAAAGGTTACACTAATGGTGTAAGAATAAGTATAGTATAAGCTCAACATGGACTTTAATGTTTGATCCTAACATGTTTTGTATTTGTTATCTTGTTCACTTTTAATACTTTGCTTGTTAAATGGTTAATCTAGATTTATGTTGTATAACCATTGGTACAATAAATACTTGGCACTTTCATAGCCCAACTGTATGGTATAACCGACACCTGTGCTATGAAAGGAGCTTGATTTGTTGTTAACATAAGTTATAATCATGAATACCTGACAACATTTACAAGTATTAACATTATTCGAATAAGATAACTAATGTAATCATGTTAACAATTTATGATCCGATTGGAACCTCCTTTGTGTGTGGTTTCCAGTTGAGTAATAAAAAGAGTTTATACTATACTTATTTGAAATACCATTAGTGGATCCTCTAACCTTGACAATTGTTTTATATTTGTTTAAATCCTTACATCATTATCATATCTCAAAGCTCTCTTTAACTTCTTTTCTGTTATTATCTATTTTTTTATTTATAGTTTATACAGTTAACCTCCCTGTGGTTCAACCCCGGTCTTGCCGGGTTATTTATTACTTCGACACTCCTACACATCAACTCTTTGGTCATGTCAGTCAGCGATACTTCCATCTCTTGGCAATTCACACGAAAAACCATTCACCTTAAACATATATACATTCAGGATGCTACCCAAAATAACAATATCATTATGCAAACTTTCATTCTTTCATATAATATCCAACATTCGCTAATTCACATTTAATCTCAATTACATATTAAATCATGAAATTTAACTAAGAAGCATAGGTGTGGATCACCTACCGGCAGTAGAAGCTCTACTTGTGCTTCGTTGCTGCTGCACCACGCTTGTGGTCCCTCTTGTAATCATAGGCACATCTCATAAATTATCCTCATTCAAGGATATATTTCACAATAACCATATTAACAGCCAATATAAGTCTTTCTTTCAATTATTTCTTTTTTTATATCTTATGTTTTTCTCATTACACCTATTAATATTGTCATTTTTTATCCGACCATAGTTATCATTATAAATTTCCATTTTGAACATGGCTCGTTTCTTTTGGAAGCTAAGATGTAATATCACATGTTCCCGTAAAGGAAAAGACTCAATTTTCACCCTTAACACGTCTAAATAATCGTTTTAGTGACTTTCCGAATCTGCCAGCAGAGGTTGCATTCCAACCTTTCCTCAAATTTTTAACTATATCTAAAGTTCTAGGACTCTGTTTCAAACAAGGTTGGTATTGTTGGAAAGCTAAGACATGGGGCTACAAGTCCTCTGACAGGAGGAGAACCCAGTTCTATCCTCAAGACACTCGAAATTACTCGTCAATGAATCAGACCTACTGTCCTATAGGGTATGTCATGACTCATTCTCGGTTGGTGACTCATAACAAATCAGACTTACTGCCCTATAGGGTCTGTCATGACTCATTCTCGGTTGGTGACCCATAACTGGAGTCTTATAGCTCCAAATTGAGTCAGACAAATTTCCTTAGTTATTCAACATCTAAAACTACAACTCCTATGAAGGAACCTGATCCTAATTCCCACATCCTCCTACCTAAATTCTCTCTGAAGGTCAGGAGATGAATCTGTCCAGATTTGTCAACCTTTCCATTTACACACAACATCCACAATTCAACTTTCCATCTTTTATCTCAATCCCTAACCATATCACATACTATATAAGAGTGTCAAAATACCTTTTATGAGCCAATTTACTCTATTTATTTCAATCTCCCCTCTTCACGTCAAAATAGAACGTTTTTTTTTATCGATTTTACTAACTTTCCGAATAATATTCTTGTAACATCCCCATATCCAGGATAAAGCAACGATCTCATGTTAACTGATAACCAGAGTGATTAAATTTTTTTTTTCTATATCTATTCATGGTGTTTGTATTAAAGTATACCGAAATTTTGACGGAGTCTCCCCTATACTGGAAGGTCCCAAGTTATCAAAATACGACATGTTTACACTTCTAATATACCTCATCTCCTAACTCAATTCAACCAAATCATCCTGAGTCTCAAACCCATAAACATCATCATTCATATCAACCACAATGTTTATGATATACATTGTACAACAATTATCATTATGGATGGATAAAGATATAAACATGTATACATGGAACATGGTTATACAAACTACATAATTAAATTCATCTATTCAAGTTTAAACATCAATTATACAAATTGAGTTATATAAAAGTTGTAATATTACCAAATACAAGGGTATACTCCCTAGAACCTAAATTACAAAACATGAACCTAAGCTAGAATCTACTCCTGTCGTGCATGCGATGGTCCTGAAAACAAAATACATATTATTGAAATATGAATATCACAAAAATATAGCAATACAAATATCCAGCAATTTTAAAAAGGCAAGCATGCATTCATATTTTATTCACTTCTTCCTTTTAGTTTTCATTGGAAACTCTTTCTCCTTCAACTACTAAAAACCAATTCCTCTTCCATTATCAACCTCCATTCAAGATCTCATAAGACCATCCATGATTATTTCTGCTTAACATATTACCGATACCAATTTCACTGTTATCATCATCACCCCGTAGGAGTCGATGCAAGGTGATCCCCTTACCCGGGATCCTAACATACACTAAATATATGCTAGTCAATACATGGTGATCCCCTTACCTGGGATCCTAACATACACTAAATGTATACTAGTCAATACATCTTGATCCCCTTACGCGGGATCCTAACAGACAATAAATGTATGCTAGCCAATACATGGTGATCCCCTTACCCGGGATCCTAACATACACTAAATGTATGCTAGTTCACGCCTCAAATCACACTTCTCATATTTCCTTT
>Ga0307517_10002083_pt1 | contig 32550 bp, 35 predicted proteins | sample 23_EM_MG_FD_194515 | JGI IMG/M metagenome (GOLD analysis project Ga0307517, IMG submission 194515) | Populus trichocarpa ectomycorrhiza microbial communities from riparian zone in the Pacific Northwest, United States - 23_EM | ecosystem: Host-associated > Plants > Roots > Unclassified | place... | reverse complement strand
TAGAGGACACAAAAATGGCGTACTCGAAGATGTTGGGTGCTCAGGAGGTAAGAATTTAGCCCTAATTTCGGTCGTTTTTGGCATTGACATGGATGTTTCATGGATTTAGAAACGTGCGGCAGAGAAGAAGGAAGCCGAGGCGACAAAGGAAGTTATCATCCAGGTTGATGAATGATTGTTGTCATTCCGACAATTCTCGAAAAAGACGGCGGACTCTGAATTGATGTGAGCACTTGCACCTATATCGCCTTTCTAACGATTCTGAACAAATTGAACTTTAGTACGATGAAGATGTTGGTCGGGCAACTGGATCAGGTGAGGTTCAGGAAGACTTTATGTCGAATCTCAGCCTCATTTCACAATTGACCGGTCAGTATCAAATCTCTCTCTTGTCACGGCATTTGGCCTCACGATCGTGCGTCTCCAGGTTTCTCCGACCCTATTTACGCGGAGGCCTACGTCAAGATGAACGGATTCGACATTCTTCTCGGTCAGCGATACTTGTTCACTTTGAACTTACGATATTAACTAGTTTGCCGCAGATGTTATGTTCTCCTCGTCAACCAAACTGCCAACACCCTGCAGAATCTTTGTTTGGATTTTGCGACCTTGGGTGATCTGAAGATCGTCGAACGACCTACTGTCTATACCATAGCCCCTCATGGATTCCAGAGCATCGAGGCCACCATTAAGGATACCGACAACTCCTGATCCAGTCAATTCCACAGCCGTCAAATTCCCAGAAGTTGCCGCCAGCGTCGTCCACGCTCTGATGGAGTTTCTGCTTGGAGACCATTTTCGACATCTACGACGCGGAGGCTTCTCGTGGTGTCATCTTGTCCATGGGAGGTCAGACACCCAACAACATATCGTTGGGACTCTATTGCCAGAATGTCAAGATTTATGGCACGTCCCCCGAGGTGATCGACATGGCGGAGAACAGATACAAGTTCTCTCTTCTCCTTGATGAAATTGGTGTGGACCACGAGCTTCGAGGACGCGACTGAGTTTTGCGACAAGGTTGGATACCGGTCCTTGTCCGCCCTTCGTATGTTGTCTCGGGTGCTGCGATGAATGTAGTTTCCAACTACTTGACGCAAGCGGCGGAGGTTTCGCGCGACTACCCCGTCGTCATCTCCAAGTATATCAAGCAGGTGAAGGAGATTGAGATGGACGCCGTTGCCAAGGAAGGAAAGATGGTCATGTACTACATCTTGGAGCGGGGTGCATTCTGGTGATGCTACCCTCATAGATCCTCAAACCGTACGACACGACAATGTGCTTGACGTTACCGGCCCATTCAACATCCTGAAGGCGAGAAAGCAGGGGAAAGCCTTGAAGAGAGAGGCTATCAGGAGAGAAAATGAGGCGAAATTGATAAAGCATTGTGTTATCTATCTACAATCTAATCTGAATGATTCCTCCTAAGCGAGTATCTGCGTCCGTAAATTCGAAAACAAGGGTTCTTTACTTACTCATTATAAGTTCCCAGCCGTTATTTACTTCTGTCGCCAAACTCACATTTCAGTGGCATCGGATTCACGCGTCCTGTGTGAATGCGAAGTAACACAGGATATTCCGATGCGAATGAATCTCTCTCTCCTTTTCACTCCCTTTTATTTTATTCTATTTTTATTTATAATCATGCCACCGACACTGCTATCGAGCCATATTTTCGGGAACCTCAAAGGTCGGTCTGGGTCGGTTACAGTTCCTATCAAAAGTTTAAAACATAACCGTTCTTAACCGAAATGGAACTTGGGTCCATGCACTCCGTTCCCGATCCAAAGATTTCTTATTGGGGAGCTTGCTCCCCTTTGTAAAGCTGATACAGTACACTTGCTCATAATGTATAATGATGGGAGAGGGTATTTTCCAATGCATTACGAGATTTATTCACTACGATAGTTTGTGACTTGTGACATCATCACATCAAATAAGCGTGATCTACTTATATAAAAAAAGATCTAATGCAAATCTAATGTCGTCTGCTTCACCTTCTGCGCCTGCTCCTGGTTCAGATGAATTTGGCACTGTGAGTGGCACAGAGCCGAAGGGATGAAGAAAAGTGAGGAGACTTAAAAATATACACAACATGAAGTAGGTTCTAAAACTGCGAGCGCAGTGTGAGACAATGGATGTTGCCTCAAACTGGACTCATAACTCTATATATGAAGACAAAACAAAGGAAACGAGAATGAAAAAGAATCTTTAGACTCGCTACCAGTACGTTATGCGGTGACTTCATCCAAACAACTGCAACATCAACCACAACAAGGACAACACCACCTATCGGACTTCGAAAATTAGGGTCTTACAGAACCTTCGGAGTCCGAAATTGTTCGATTAAGTAAGAACCGGCTGGTCACGAGCCTAAAGAATCTTGATTAAATTAGATTGAATGAGCCTCGCTGGCATTAACAACCCTGGGCTTGTCCAAAACAGGAAAATCCATCCTATTTCTCAACATTTCCGAACAGAAACCAATGGAAATTGATCGAATTATATACAAAATTTCCCTAAAATACTCTACATGATAATGTATAAGTCCCCTAAAAGGCTATACATTATACAATATACACAAATATGCACATTTCAAGGGGCCCCAACATGGTTCCCACCAAATCCTATGCATTATAAGATTTATACACTATGATCATATGCATTACTAAAAATGCTGTAGACACGTGATGAGCGTGCGATTGATCGTCACCCCGTGAGAATATGAAGCAAGCTCACCATCAGGTATGCCTTGCAGAGCTCAGGCATACAAGCGCAGGCGGCTTTGCCGCCTGCGTCAGTGTAGCGTTCTTTCTACTGGGAATTCTGCTTGATAACGCGGTATAGGTCATCCATTCGTGCTACCGCCTCTGCAAGCTCCTGGGTCCTCTTTTTCAGGCACTCCTTCAACCCTTCTCTTTGTTGCTCTGCGTCCTTCAATTTCATCTTCAGATTTTGTTCTTCTTTTGCAGCTTCCATCATTTGGGACTTCGATCTTTCTTCTGAGCTCCGCAGTTGTCCTTCCAAATCTTTCACTCTCCTTCTCAGAGCCTCGCCACTCATCCTGCCCTCTTCCACAGGGTCCTGCGCCGCTATGGGTTAATCTCAAGCGGTGATCGCAAAACCTGAACAACACTTAAAAACTCACAATTTTTTTCGTTGTCGTCGTCAAGGACATCCTTGGCGAGATCACAGATTTTTTCCCAACGCCGTTCCATGCGGTCCAGAGTTTCTTTCTGAGTTTTTATTTCCGCTGCCTGCAGCTCGGCATGTGCCTTGAACTTGTCTAGTTCGGTTTGGGTACTTCTCCTCAGCGTTGCAAGCTCCTCCACTACAACATCGTATTTGTATTTCCACCGGGCCTCGTGTTCTAGAAATTTTTTCTGTATGAACGTTGTTATCTCAGGACTCGGGATTTTTTAAAGAAAGAGACGAACGATGACCAGTGTTGAGTCGGTGTTTATGGCTCAAACCTTATCTTTTATACCCGCTGCTTCTTTTGCAAGGCAAAGAAATCGGAGTTCAGGCCTCCGCCCAAAACTCTAAGGGATGGCCAAGGGATGGTCGCTGGCGGGGTTTAAAACAGTAATTGTAAACCAACAAATAAGTAAATGTTAACGTTACGTGTTAGTTACTTAGTAACTTACATAATATATGTTATGAACCAAGTTGGGTACTTCACTTTGATTGTCCAGTCGCTCCTCGCTCAACCTCGCACCTGATCATCGCTGCTTCCCTTGACGCTTGCGCTGCATGTGCGAGGTTGGAGGTATCTTCCGGTCATCCACAAACCAAATGTAATTCAATTCGCAAACGTCAAATTCTATCAACCTAATGCCCCTGAGAGCGAACTCGACTGTGTCTCTACAGCTATGGAACGCAGAAAGCTATTAACATCACAGGGTCGGGGAAAATCATTGTATGGGCTTGCGTCGAAAAGCCTGGAGGTTACAGAGCATGCTGGAGCACTGGAGCCTGTGGCGAGCGGTGAGGAGTGGGCCTACACATTCGTGCTAAGTGCTCCGTTGAGCCCCGGATACGACCGAAAATGTTGAATGCCAGTACAGCCAGGAACCATAGGCAGTGGACAGGATGGGATTCGGAGGCAGCGACGCTGCTCTGTTGCCCATCGTTAGAGGGATATTCGGTCAGGTCGTTCATGCTGGGGTCAGTGGAAAATATTGACATTTGGTTCGAGGTATTCAGGCGTAGTGACGTATGGTCCGACTGGTTCAGAATTCAGTGCTGGACTTGGAAGCCGACGGGCAGTTCACTTTTGAACGATTACTAAAATATTTCAACAAACTCTCCTCCAAATCAGTGTCTTGGCATTGGAAATGTACAAGCTAGCCGCCCGAACTTAGTCATTTATAGTCGGCTGATAGGAGGGACTGCAGAATTTGCCTGGTGGGTGTCCTCGATTTCTTTCAATGTGCGTTTGTCTTAAATATTCCTTGCTGCTCACAGGGTCTTCAAGTCCGATGATATGCGACTCAAGGCTATCGGCTTCAAGGAGTGGCTCCGTGCAAGAGGCCTTTTCTTGGAATGTCTGTGCCCACTGGTGATGGAAATCAACGAGCGTACCCGTGTTCCTGCCGTCTTGTTGTCAGCAAGACAACTGGTGACGTCCTTGCGTTTTGCCATCAGGAAGAAATGGTTGGGGGATGCGTGGTAAGCTATGGAAAGTTGTCGATTTGTGAATTTAACGTTCGCTTGTTTCCCGCGCATAGTAAATATCTCTGGTATTGCAGAAAATTCGACTCGGCTTTCGAATACAGTCATTTCACACCACTGAGTACCCTGTCATACTTTCTACTCACCTTTTGAAGGCCACTAACCTTACTCCAGATGGCGCAGCATCTACCGGTTCGCAAATGCAGAATATTTTGCACATGTATCGCGCCGACTCAGACAGGCATTCCAACCATGAGTTCGCCCCTTTCTTGAATGGTTACATTGGGGAACACATTACGGTGTATCAACCCGACGCTAAGCAGTTGGCTGGATCCCCTCGCCCTGTTCCCAGGTCGAACATGAGTATTGGTGAGCCTCATTATATATGACTTGTCTTTCACTCCAGGAAGCTAACGGTTGTTGAAGTACAACTACCTTCGATTTCCATGCGTCACCAGCCATATTCATTGCCAAAGACAATGCCTAAGCTGAGATATATTGAAATCGACGACTTTAGCAACCCGTCGTGCACTCCCCCTTCAGCCGATGACATTATATCATTTACGAGCAAGATCGGCGAACGATCCAAAGTCATCACTTCCATTCGAAAGGACACTTATGGGTCACTTGTTGCCGGTCCATCTCGTTTGAGAGCCATCAGCATCTCCTCCGACTCGACCGCCAGCACTGGGAGTGCATCCATCAATGAAGATGATGACGGCAACGCCTTTCTTCAACTTCGGCGTCTCCAAACTGGTCAAGGGTTGGATTCCGAGCAGTGGTTGAACGTCAGTACACAATGCCCGGAATGCGAGCATTATTATCTTCAGGGTAAGTTCTTCAAAAAGCACATAAAAATGTGCCTTGGTATCCTTGACATATGAGCCGCCGTCGCCTTCACGTCTCGTTTCTTGACCATTTTCATATTTTGCGCAATACGCTGTAGTTGCCTTTGTGTAGTTACCAAATTCTACTGTAACTTCCCAACCCAAGCTTACAAAAATTATGACTGTTTTCATATTTCGGCCGAACCCTTTACTCGAGTATTCCTGAAGTTTGGAGCTTGTACATTGACTAGCGTGACACTGGTCGAAAACGAATAAAAAGGTCGGCCGCAGACGGCACTGCACTTTTTTCAGATCCCGACCCCACTGCCCAATTTCGTTCAGGCTACAACTCCGGCTTCTTCGCTCTGAAAAGAAGCCGCGGGTATCGTCGATCCAAATCTCGATATAAACATCCACTACGGACTCAACGATGACGCCGTCTGCTTTTGGCGATCCTGGCGATCCTGTAGGTTGGGAAGCTGACGACATGAGGCCAGAGAGGTGTTGGAAGGAATGGCAGGAAAGGAAGAGTGGATTTGCACGTGAGAAACGATCGCAGAATCACATTCCTGGATCCCGGCCAACTTCAATTACTACCAACGACCACCAAGAACCTTGCAAAAACTGCAAAGCGGCCTTATCTGCCATATTTTCTCAGCGATCACAATGGAAGACGATTGGGGTAGGCGTTCTTTTTGTCCAACATAAAGGTTCATGAAAGGCAATCGTTCCAGACAGGATCTTGCAACGGCTATGCGAACGCTTGACTCTCGCGGAAGAAACCATCCACAGCACAGGTGAATGGCAATTCCAGGAATACCTGGATGTCGAGAGCTGACTAGCCACTTCCAATCTTATTCTCATAGTCAGAGCGGCTGTGGGTGCGAACCATAATCCAGGTGCGTAAGAATCACATCAGTAGAAGTTGTGCAATGTATGCACACATTCTAACCTGCACCCTTCGTGCTAGATCCCAACATATCCATGGAAACACCTCGAAACGATTCTCTACAGGGTGAGCAAGCCACTTCTGCATTGAACTGGTACCCCCAGGGCGGCAATTATTCCAAGGACAAGCAATACGGTTCTTAGCTATGAACAACGGCACCACTCTGTAAAAGCGAATGGCAAGCGACCGGGTCGGCATAGACAGAAGAGAGACAAATCCTTCAAGCCTTCCCAATGTGGAAGTCCGATGGCAACGACAGGGCAGTCGGATAGTGTTGTGCGGAGAGCAAAAAGGCAGAAATTGCAAGATTAACATTTAAAGATGTGTCTGTCCTCAATATCAACTACCTTGGTTTAGCGGAAGTTGCCCATACAGCTGAGCATTTGGTCATTTCCTGTCAAGACTCCTATCACCGCTGTAAGCGTCCTCATCACAGCCTTGTAAATGTACATAGGTTCCTCTCCCTTGTTTACGCTACATTAATATTTTAATATAGATTGCTGACGACAGGCGGCGCAGTGCGCTGGAGGAACTGGTAGCGCCAAGCAGATATGGCCTTAATCAATGAGGAGTGTATTTGTGTTCGCGCCTTGTGTGTCTGGACTCCCTGCCGGTTGAATTCAGGAACCACAAGTAAAGCTTGTGTACACATCCTGCACGCTTAGTTAGCGAAAAGAAACAAAACAAAACTATGACTTTGACACTGGCGACGGTTAAGCAGATGGACTTCATGTGGGATCCAATCCATCTGAGTCTGGCCGTCGGCCGCCTCTCAAAGGCAGACAGTCACCCTGCTTCAACAGCACTCGCTTGCAAAATGTGATGAGTTAACTTTGAATATTTATACGGCGTGGTGGGAAGGGAGTTGGGAGGGGACACCGAGGTACACAGAGGCGAGTTCCAGCCCGAGCACGGTAGCAGTTAATTCTCGTACGCTGTGAAGGATATAAAGGGTCCGGTATTGGAAGGAAGAAAGTAATTATAAACACTAACAACATAAGCCTGATCCTCCGAGTGAAGGGAGGTAGGCTTGAACTTCAAATAACGCACGCATGAAGACCTGACAGTTGATTGTCTGCTATGTGGTGGGCACACCCATTTTTCTGCGCTGCATAACAAGGGATGATTCTACCCAATATTAAGCGCGCCCTGATCCTGCAATGGGCTCTATCAACAACACAGACATGGTCGGTATCAACGCTATAAGCGACAAAACCTTGTACCTCAGTTCCATCAGGTCTAATCCATCAAACAGGTTCTCTGGGATGAAGACGATTTCCGGTCACAGCGCCTCAGCGGAACGAAACAGTACTATTTTTATTACGAATTAAGCAGGTAATGCGATTTACGGTCGTGGCGGTTGGGTAGATGTACATGGAACCATCCTCCAACAAATTTTCCTTGAACTTCTCCCGGAAATCTAGGCGATGGACAAGAATTAGAATTTGGCCATCACGGTCCACCATGAGAAAACGAAGCTTACATTTCACGACCGTGATTATCTCGTTATCGCGATCCCCGAAGCCAGGGAGGGACTGGTTTACCCCAATCTCTCGCTGGAGCTTTCGACGTAATTTGTTGAGAAACAATATCAGCGGTCTCAGCAAGGAACCTCGAAGAGCAGATCGACTTCCAGAAGATGAGGGAATCCTCTAACAGATGGGTCTTCATCCAGATGTTGATCAAATACGAAATAGGTGAAACTGGTTATGTGTTTTAAATGTCTATCTGGACACAGGCAAAAGAAAAACACGCAAAAAATGATCAAAGGTGGCGCGTTATGTAATCAGCCTATCAGCTTGAGGCGATTCCTCAAGATAAGATTGACCTACCGTAGTGCGGCAGCCGCCAACGTCAAAGATTTGCCATTCCCACCCTGATTGTTGTCCGGCTAAGAATATGATGATTAGTTCGAGAATTTGTGACTCTAAAAGTTGAGGAGAGCTTACATTTTGGGTTGTCCAAAGCATTGCTTGAATGAGATGGTACTCCTGGATACCACTGTGCTGAGCCTCGCCCGTACAATGTCGTCGTTGGTAACAAACATAATCCCGGGACACGATAACGTTTAGATCATTTAAAAAACTGAAAAAAGCAATGAGCGATGGGATGCGTAACGGAAAGGTTCCTCGTACAAGGCCGCAGAATCGTCAAATTGCTGCCACTTTCGTTTGAAGGCATTGCGTCCAGAGGGCCTTCATGTCGTCCTTACAAATAGCGATGGTGGCCGTCAAGTGGCCGTAACTGACTCGGGTGATTGACCGGGCCCGCCCCCCAACATGTTGGCTCTGGCCCCACAATCAGTTAGGTTCTTCAAATAGAATAGCAAACATTTACGTTGCAGCGGGTTGGATTAGTCCAGAGCCAGCACCCAGCAGGCGTTTCCGCTAGGCCTCCACGCCGTTCAAAGGTGTACGTCAGGGTGAGCAGTTGGATAATGAGAGGTTGGTGGCAATCAGTAAATTTTCCCACTTCGACCTTTGATTTAGGACATTTGTTTGTCAGCAAGTTGTAATGGTGAAGGGACAACAGTGAGGAGGAACGGAGGGTTTGAAGATGTGCACATCTGGTATCAGAAGGCAGACAGTGCACCCAACCCACTTGGGGTCGAGCACGCTGCTGTATAGCAGGTGAGAGGGAGCTGCAAACCCCTGCCACTTGGGCACAAGCGTACAGTCTTCTGCTTGGTCGACGTACTAAACGCTGTTGGCAATGGCCCAACAATTTTGTGAGATGGTCACGTGGCAACACCTACCCTAAAGTCACGGTTGAACTTGTACGTTCTTTCCTTCTTCAGTTACTTAGTTGAACATTCCGCTTCTAGATTACTAACTAGGGACCGACTGAAGTCGGCCTAACACCTTGCTTGGCAGGAGCTTATGGCAGTCAAAACATAATTAGATCAATTGAAGGATGCACAAATGCAGGTGTGATTGTATTGAGCACGAGCAAGTAGGACACCAACGTTCAAGAAGAAAAAAACTACATTATGAAAGCAATATCGATTCAAGGTACAGAAGTGTTTTTATTTATTTTTATAACGTGTACAGCTAAAATAAGAGAAAGAACATAGTTGTGAGTTGTGTGTAGGTGCAGGACAGTGGACGCAATAATGCATGCTCTGAGCCAGTTCAAAGTTTGACGACAGATAAAAGCAAAAGGTTGGTATATTAGGAGACAGAGGCTTCAGAAGTTCTGGGTAAACAATATTACACGGCCCCATATGATGTAAAAACTCACAATCAATCAGTCTTTTTCTTTTTATTTGTGGCCATTCGTTTGGCAGCTGAAGCGTTGGAATCTGGATTGACGTCGGAGGGAGGAGATGGAGACAAATTAGTGCATGACTGAGAGCTTTGAATGAGTGTAGATGTAGTAGTTGCTTCTTCGTCGGAGGCAAGAGATGTGTGTGACAGTGATCTCGCTCGTTTCGTGGAAGATGAACCCTGGATGAATTGTGGAGGTGTGGAGGGGGGTGAAGTTGTCGAAGGTGGAGCACGTGGCCCAAATGCCTGAGCAGCTGCAGTCTGCTCACTTCGACTAGGACGAAAAGCAACTGGGGGAAACAAATTGCTCTTTTTGGGTGAGGGTGTTTGCGAGAGGCGGACAGGCCCTTGCATACAAGTTTTAAGGAAAGGGTTTGGAGGAGGGGGCGGTGGTGGGCAGTATATGATAATTTGATGCATAAAACCAGTAAAGGTATTCTTGTTATCGAAGTGGTGGTGGCGAAGCGTGATGGCTATCTCAACAAGAGTGCTGGGCAACAGTTTGGAGGAAAAAAGCTCGGGTGGAACCAAGGTGTTTCCACCTTTTCCGTCACTCTCCCATACAGGAAGGATACGAGGGGTCTTTGAATAATAGAGCATGATGCATTGAATAAAAGTAAGGGCGACAAAGAGGGGATAGGCAGTTAGAAAGTTGTAGTTAGGAGTAGAAAACACAAGAAAGTTCATACCATGGGGACAACAAATATCTCGGACGACAGTCGAAGACAATTGGAACCATTGTCGTTGAGAACTAAAAATCTTCGGTCAGTCCCAAGGTCACGGGCAGCGGTGTTCTGGAGTTCTTCAATGCGATGAATGGCGAGAATGAAAGTTACATTTACATAAAGTCGCGATCATCTTCAGGACGTTCGAGATTGAACTGAAGATGAGCTTTAGAAAGAGTGTTCTCGGCGTCCTTGTCGTAGTAGTTGCCGTGTGGTTGCGATTTAACCTTGGTGTGACCGATACGCCCAACAATCAACCAACAATGTACAGGTAGCAGAGTTCTCGCTGTTCCGGAGTGTCGACGATCGCCATTGGCCCTAGTCCTGTTCTTATCACGACCCCCGAACCGTGTCAGAAAATGCTTATGTAAACTTGAACATCGTCGCGTTGATTTGGACGCGACGACATGGGAGTTTCTTTATTTCTTGGAGATAAAGTGGACCAATTTATGTCAAAGAGCACTAATTAAATATTTTTGTGCTCAGAGGAGCAGTTCTACTTGCCCCTTTTATTCCAAAGGGTGTGGCAGCAAAGCGGCTCACGTGATCATTGGCTTCGCCTCGAGCTGTACAACTTGTGTACAACCGTTTCCTTCACCCTTCCATACCACCTCGTTATCTTTTAAAAAATTTACACAATGTTAGGCAGGACTTTTCTGAAAACTTTCTCTCCAAAATCTTTCAAAAGTCGCTCCTGTCATCTCGTTAAGTGAGCGCGACCATATTTTCAAGCTCCGCACTTTACATAAGCATTTTCTGACACGGTTCGGGGGGCGTGATAAGAAACAGACCACATATAACGTGAATCATACCACACATACAAAATTCACTTATATCGTGGTCTGTCTAGGAGAGACTACATTGGCCCATAGATCGATGTTGGAAAGGGACATCTGAGTCGGAACTACTAGTAGAAGCATTTAATTTGGTTCCCAAAACTGAAAACATATATTGACACAGTCAATACCGGCACTTGAAAATTATCCAAGGACGTGAGGCAAAGAGAGAATGTACTTAACGGCAAGCTTTGGACGAGCTTAAGTTTACGAAGTACATAGTTGTTTGTGTATGTATATTCTAGAAGCGTTTGAACTCTCCATAAAAGGGTCATTTCCAAGGTGTGGGACCTTACTTCAACCTTACTTTTCAAGCAAGGTGATGCAGAAGTACATCGAACAATCTCATGAACTATCCCCTTCTTTACCCCTTCTTCCTTCCCACTTCCTACCCCCAACGATATCGCGCTGTGCCTTCATACCTCATCGGCTGCCAATGTTAAATATGTCCCTATCACCCATCGGAACAGCTTAGCTGATACGGTCCTCCGTATCGGATTTTGGGCCGGCTTCGCTCTCGTGGGGTTTGATATCCCGGTGTCGAGGTCGTCTCATGTTGTATGCCGGCGTTGGGTCATCCCAGGTTCGCCTCAACTCCACCGCATGCACCTTGTCTCCACCCTATTTGCCTTTCCGTCCACCAGCCGTGGTTAGCGCCGTGCGCGCATCCCTCAAAAAGGGGCTGACAAATCACAGCTTAGCTGGCTCCCAGTCTCGATTGTCCTGGTGGACGCGAGCCTGACCTCAACGAAACTTTGAACATTTGCGCGTGTTGGGATGGTCTCCGTGGTCCCATATTATTGGCCTGTCGCACGATCTCGGAGCTGCTATGTTGTCGACCAAAGGAACGTACATCTTCGCCATGCTTCCTTCCGCTTATGGCTCCAATGATTCCAACAAGGCATCTCGCTACCTCGATGTTTGTGGCCAGTTGTTCGAGACGGCGATGGAGAAGAACCCGACTGCCTTCGCTGGTGTGCCTTGGGTGCTTGAAAGCTTTATGAGGACGTGTAAGCAAGAGTTGGACGTCCAACGGAGGCAGCGCATCCAAGATGCGATCCAGGCCCTCGAGATTTTTGGGTCTGGAGGAGCTGCCACCAACGGTGAATGCATTGAGCGGAAGAACCAGCTCGGGATCCCTCTCGTTCTTGATATCGGTATGACGGAGCTTGGAGGTAAAGACAACGATTTAGGATTCATTGCTCAAAGCTAATGCTTTACGTTATTGGCCCACTGTTCCATTCCACTCCTAACGGAGCCGAACGTTGGCGTAGGAAGGATTGCCTCTTCGCCGACGCCACCCTGCAGCTTGTCAATGAGGATGGCACGGATGCAGCCTCTGGTAAATTATTCAGTGGCTTTTGACTCAATCTGATACTTAATTGTTTTATAGGAGAACTGTTTATGAAGAGCATTATCCCTCCAATACGACAGCTCCTGGTTTACAATCACGCTGCATCTTTCCGCACTGGCGATATTTATGGCTACATTGGCGAGAAACGATTTGCGTGGAGGGGTCGCACGGAAGATTACATCCAAGTGTGTTACGTTATAATCACGAGCAATACTTTGCGCTCATGCGGTGCGTTCTCCCTATTCTCCTTCCCTTTCCCTCCTAACTCCTGCTCGATAGATACCCTGGCTTTTAGGTCGATGCCACAGCTACTTCTATGTTACGAGCCCACATGAATACACCCTAATAAACTCAGCCACGGTGCGCACTGAGATACACCCAACCCAACGGGAGGGTAGAAAACCGAGCAACGATGCCGACTCGGAATCCTTCCCCTCGACAATTCTACGAACCGAACAGGGGGATTTGACCACCATGACATGCCGAACCCAGCCCACTGACAACCCAACCAATGTGGTGAACCCCACTAGGACAGGCCGAACAGAGCGACAGGGCAATGCTGATGCCCCAAACCCAACGGTGAATCTCCTCTGTTCTCTTCTTTTTTTTCGTATCCCTCATGATCATATGTGTATATGTAATGCCTGGACATTATGAAGGCGCAATGTACAAGGAGCTCAAGTGCGTCATTCCCACAGCAGCGGCTTTCAGCAGTGCAATCCTAGTGTTATTCTCAGTCGCTTCTGATCTCTCTGGAGCAATTGGAAGTTTCCTTTCAAATGTATGCGTACTTCCTGATGACTATGAGGAGAAGGATGACTGGATGCTGAGGTTATGGTTCTCGTATGATCGTTTACTTCGCTCACTTGCATTATAATTGCATAGGTCCTCATTTTGTATCACGATAATGTACCTTGTGTACGGAAGACAACATAATTATATAATTCTAAAAAGGCTTGAAAAAACGCTCAAGGCCACCATGGTACCAGGATTGAGTTGCAGCTTTCAGGAGTTCAATACTATATATTGAAGACACCGCAATGTGATAACGAAAGAGGGAGCAGTCAATGGTGCGGATGCATAGTTTCGGGATCCTCTCTCCGACAAACACAACCAACACGACGTTTTGTAAATTTCGCGATTCCGTATAGCTCTGAAAATAGCTGTAAACTATTCATCTGGTCTTCCTAATCGCAATTTCTAGATGAGTTCTGAAGAGTCTCTCGATCCTCAAGTCGTCGAAGCAGCTCTCGATCAGTGCGCTATCGGCCGTTCCTGCGTCGTTGACAATAATTTCCCGAAGGCCGCCTCTCAAGTTGTTTGTGCCATCATTAAGCCTTCAAGAGATTCCAAGAAATCACATGAGGCTCCCCGAAATTACATGCGCTATCGCCGCCTGAACTTTATCCACTGAAATAACGAAGGGTTACCTTGCTTGCAAGGTTGTTTTGCGGGGTCATAATTCTGCAGTCGCTGTTTTCAACGGAATACCATGAATTATTTTACATAGAGCGCTGTAAACACACTACTAGAACAATATATGAGTGTTTATCAGTCGATATGTGCAGTAATGAGTGAGCTAGAGGGTCGAAGCAGCAGCCCATTGTACACGAATTTTATTTCAATAGATTGGGCTACAATTTTTACACTCTGCGAAATAGCTCAACCAGGCGAGTCCAAATCACTTGAAATCACGATGATTGCACGATTGGGTGCCAAGATATAGGGAGAACCATTAGCCAAGCTACCGGCGAACCCTAAGCGAAGCCGGGAGAAGCCGGTCGCGGCGTCCAACTGAGCGGCAAGTGTCGTGCGATTTTCCACCTCTCTCACCCTTATCGTACTGCTACTGCCGCTCTCGCTACTACACAGTCCCTACCCAACGGTTTCTTTGTCACCTTCCGCAGCCTCAACTTATTTTCTCGCTTAAGCAGCCATCCAACTGCTCACCCGATGGGCTCAATTGCAGCGGAAAGACGATTCTGCGAATAATCGCTACTAAAATGCTCTGAGGACGCTCGACTCCGCCGAAAAGGACGTCAACCAAGTTGAAGGAGTCCGAGGAGGCAGGACTCAGAAGGGAGCATGCGACTTCGGAGACCTCGGCCGCAGCAGATGCCAACGATAAGGGCAAGGGCAAGGCGCCTCGAAGGGTAGAGAAAGGCGATGGAGGTCTTGATCATGAGGATGACCCCGAAGACAAGGGCTTGCCGAAGACCTCTGCAGGAGAAGAACATCGGAATAAGCGCACGCCTCTCCAACAGCTATGCGAAGGACTGCTTATTCTCCCTCGAGTCAAGTTCTTGCAAGGAGATGCCCTGCGTGTCCTTGGCGATTCTGCCAAAGAAGACGCAGCGTATGATGCCGCTAAGAAATTGAGACGGCAGCTCTTTCAAGGCAAGTATCGTTCTGTTACGCTTTTCGACGAATTTAATGGTTTTATTTTGGTGTATTTCAGGGACTGAAGACGATGCAAACAAAGCTTTGTGTCCAACAATGCTGAAAGAAGAAACTTGACTCTCGAAGAACTGCTCGTCGAAAAGCCATTCCTGGGACCGGGAGGCGCCCGATCTACGGAGCTTGTATGTTTTTTCTGTAGCCATTTTAGCACAAACTCACAACCTGTCGGCAGATGGAAGAAGCCAACGCCGCGACTCAGAGGCAGTCCTCAATGAAAAAAGTAATTTTATCTGGTCATGGAGGACGGCCCTCCTGACGAAGCCTCTCAATCCAGAGAAAGACGAGACGGTCAACGGTCAGGAGTACCAGAGAACCTTAAACGACCGAGGAGAGGCCGAGAAATACTTGCAGGCATACGTGGCCTTAGTAGCTGATAGAAGCGAGGCCACGGTTAGTGAGCGTACGTTGCTCGCTGCTCGCGATGCCCGAGCAGAAATTTCACCCAGGCAGCGATGAAAGCCGCTGAGACGGCGGAGGAGTTTGATATGAGACATGATCTGGAAGGGCTGGATATTTAACCTGAGCACGGGGTCTTTCTGGAGGCCTTGCACAAAACATTGTCCGCGCAGCGGAAAGACCTCATGCTGGGCGTTCAAAACCGCTCTGTCAAAAGCGTATGTTCGTGGTCCTTGTTCACTTCGTCGATCTGACTGACTTCAATTATTTAAAGGCACTAATCGATCTCAACGCTGTTGGCATGAAGATTTTTCCATCAAGGCAGCCAGAAAAGGCGATCGTCGACGAAGCCGTCGACATGATCGCGATGCACGGTTTGATGCACGATCAAGGTATGTTCATGCCGAATACCAGATGATTAGTAGGTTAATGGTTTGTTATAGCCGTACTTCATGAGAAGCTTGAAGCCGATTTGGCGGTTCTGCGAAAGGTGTTTAACCAGCGCAGCCTGTACTTTCGACAGTTGCAAGAAATATCTTTGTAGCCGACATCGAATGGCAAGTATCGATGTGATTTCAGTCGAGCATACGTCGCGCAACGGTAGCTCTCCTTGATCTTCGCAAGGCTGCTCATTCATCTATTCTCTTCCCAGCGCCCGCGTTTTCTGCGAGGTATACCAATATAGGCTCTTGTTACTCGCGTATCCCCGCACTGTGCAACAGCTCTGCATGAAAGCCCGGCTCCTTCGAAAGAGCAGCAAGACACTCCCCGTCTGCCGGTAATTCAATCGTTCTTATTTCTACCGTTTGTCTGGTGGCTCAACGTTTGCGCGAGCGTTGCTGTCGATCCTGACGCAGTGCAGAGATTTACCGTGAATGCGGTGGAAAAAGAGCCGCCTGCGCTGCGGCTTGTGGTCTGCGAACCTGTACCACAATCGCATCGACAAATAGCGTATAATACAGTTGGTTTGTTCTTATGCAAGGTTTATTTTGGGATTCTCGTTTACCGCGGCGACTGCCTTCAGATGACTCGCTTTCCTCCGACATCCAAACGACGGAGGGCAGCAAGATACAATCGCTCATTCGACATCTAGCGCGCCTCACAATCACCGATCCCGGAGCAAATATTGGTTTTTCTGCATGGACCGATTCAGTAAGGGCCGACCCAATGCGGTTTGACTGTCATAGCTAATTTTTACCTGTCGTTGATGTGGCTCTAAGTGAAAACGGTATTCCACGTTTGCCTATTGACCAAGGATCGGCAAACGGGAGCGCCATTAATAAATTCAGGAAGGACCCAATTTTTCTGGTTCTCTGGGTATGTTTTGCGAGATTTCGTCGGATTACTCTCCTAAACATTTTTTCCTGGTAGAGAACGAGAGAACGCGGGGTTAAATGTTACCTGTGCCTCTCGAGTATTCTTGCTTGAAAGTATCGCCCGCTGTAGTTTCCAAATCCAAGGCAAGTCGTGGAAACCATCCCCATTTCTAAGACATCTACCTAATTGTGCTCTTAGCCGTCGCTCGAATTGATCGTTTTGGGTGAATTCGACCCGCGGAAGCGTATTGTTACTATGCGGAAGGTTAGTCCCGAATGGATTCCTCTTCAAAATATTCAAACGCTCAACTTTCATGTAGATGCTGTTGAACGCAACATCTTGGACCTTGCCGCGCGTAAAAGGCTCTCTTTATATACGAGAGAAACGTAGTGGCAAATGTCGCATGTAACGATTTTCAAGACCACGACATAGTCACAAAGAAACCTGTGGTGCGTGCAGATTTCATTTCTTCAAGTTGTTTCTCGGACCTAAGAAATTATTTTTTGCGTATAGCCTTCACTCATCTCGTCAACGGCAAACTCAAGACCGGGAAAATTGTTTCCTACGAGCATGCATGTTCCTCGCATCTCATCATCTTTGAGCCAGTGGATTCCACCATCCGAAAGGCTATTATAATCACGAAGAATCCTCACAATCACCCCGCCACCCAAGTATCAAGCCAACGCTCGTGGCGAAACAGCTCGTTGAGAAACTAGTACATGCTGCAGGAAAGACAAGAGTCACCCCAAAGGATTTACGCAACAATGCCGCGGCCTTCGGCCTACTCGAAGGCAAATCCTGGGAGTTGAAAATGCCCGGCTTAGTCGACAGTCAACGGTGTCGAAAATTCCTCGACAAGTTGAAGAAGGAGAAGTACCCGAAAAGGCAAGGCTGAGATATATCTCCATTCCGTATTTGCTCAACAGTCGTGACTTATGTTGGTGATAATTCTAGGTGTTCAATTTGAGGCAAACGAGCGAGAGCCCCTTCTACCTCCTCAGAAAAGATATATCCAGTCCGTGATTACGAAAGGTGCAATCGAGCTTGTCGTTACAATGCATCCCGGAATTGCAAAGTATATTCATTAGTCCCGATTCCTTTCCATTGATTACGCATTCAAGCGTGTCAAAGGGGAGTTTAATGAATAGGAGGTGGCAACAAATATCGACCACCACAACATGCGTGCGTCCCTAATTTTGAAGAAGTAATAATTCTCGACTAAATCATGCTATCTATAGGTGCAACCGTTGCCAGCCTTTATTCTAACAAAGCAACTCGCGAAGCATTTCACCTCTTGGTCATGGAATTTTTCAGCGCGGTTGCTCAGGTGACTGGCCAGCAACTTTGGTTTAGTGTTTTCGATGAGACAGCAAAGTTGCATAGCCTCGTTTTTGACGCAGAAGTGGTGCAGATCCAAGGTTGTGGGGGTGCGCTTGTGGCAATGAAAGTCAATGCTGGAGTTAGTGGAGTTACAACCGCTGATCCGCTAGAACTTGTCCTTTATGTTGCGAAGACATGTGTTATACATTTTGGACGGTGGGGTTCAGCCTTGGTATTAAATTTGTAATCTCGAAACTTATTTTCCCATCTATTACAATCTAGAAACATTGACGGCCTTCCGAAGAGCATACCCCGAGAGGTGATCGACCGCCTGAAATCATTTCCAAACCTTTCGTCTGAAGATGATGTCCTCGCTTGGAATGCATTTTGTCAGGACTCGCAGTACAAGGAAGTTGCAGGTAGGTTGTCTGTCTCATTGTTGCGAAAAAAGATGGATTTAATTGTTTGATAGACTGGTGCGCAAAAGAAGAATAATCCGTGGTTTTTGCCCTCTGTTAATCGGTACCTGTCGCCTATGCCCACCACACATTAGGATTTGAGCCCCTCGGACACTAACATTTCGGAAAGCGCACATGCGGGCAGGAACGCAGCGATGGGAATCAATGCATCTCTCCTCGCAGCCATTCAAGAGTACGTCATGGCAAAGCTCCCCCTGCAAGACCACGGCCTACGGATATTCATACAGGCGACTCGACGGTCGTCGCCCCTTCGCAAATGCTCTCGGACTCGGACACCGATCATAATATGTTGCAAACCACGGCCATCAATTAACTGTCAACGACGAGCTCTATGACATCTTCAAGTTGGAGAAGCATTCGTCGTAAGTCCTTTTATGTCATTTCTTAACAATCTCCTCATCCTTTCCTTTTTTGAAGGATGTGCAACTGCCAACCAACATCCCTCCACACGCAAAGCAGTACGGTTTCTTCAACCGACAACGGCTGCCCACCGACTTCGACTTGAAGCTCACATCTTGCCCTTCGCCGAACAAGTCGACAAAGTCGCAGCCGAATTCCCCGCATATACAAACCATCACTACACCACCATTTGTACGAATGGTTGATGGCATCTGGAGCAAAACTCCGCCTGACAGCTGTTTGATCGATCTGGCCACGGCATCAAGGACAGGGCCCTCGGACCTGGGGCCGTAAAGGTCTGCATCAGGCGGCTCAACAGGTGGCTCACAGGTTTCCGCCCCAGCTGTAAATTGGCTGAAGTGCCGATTTTTGGTTAAGGGCTGAACTGTGAATTTGGGGTAATAAAATAGTAGAAAAACGATTAATAAGATACTTAAGTACTTTGTTAGCACCACAACATCTTTTAGGTGCGAAAAAATCAAAGTTTACACGTTCGACGCAAAACGGCCCGTGCGTTGCAGCTTCGAAAACTCTTCAAGTCATTTTAAGCTCCGATCCAACTTCTGTTTATTTGTGAACTCAACCACAACCAAATAAAAACCTTCACTCTCTCTCACCCACTTCAACGACCGCCACATTTCCTCGCCTCCCTTTTTGCTGTTTCCTTTACTTTTTCGGACCACACCCCACCCCATGTGACCATCCCCCCCTGTTGTTACCTGTGCTGTGTCTGTCCAGCCTCACCGTGCGCTTGTGCGCGGTTTTGTACTTCTCATGTTGCCTTGGCTTCCCATTTGGCTGCGCCTGTTAACCCCTTCTCTTTTTGATTATAGGTTCACATTTGTGGGGAGGGCGCGCGGAAGCAGCTGACCACGGTTAACGGCAAACGTCAAGTAGTGGCCCGACACATGAAGAGCACAGGCGACGAGGCTGCACGTTGCGCGGATGGCCGCATTCCCACCAACTCAATGAGTAACTGCAGGGCCGAGATTGGGAAGAGGGATTGGATTGGACGCAAGAGGGCAAGGAGAGTGGGCTGCAAAACATATTTTTGGGGAGGATTGGTGGGTCGTAAAAGTAGATAGCTTGTATTACTCACTGAATCCATTATAATTTTCTACCTCACTGAGCTACGAAATAAGAACATAAAATAAATAGCAAAAATCTACAGTAAGAATTACCCCTCAACCCGCCCCTGCAGTAGCTAAGAACCAAGCTGGGGCTCCAGCTGTCCACAGGTTTGCGGAAAATGTTGGCCCACATCGACCTGGAGACATGCTGATATTAGCCGGATTTGACCATTGGGGAAATGTCATCAGCAGTGCGATGACAGGTGCCGAAACATTCCGTGCAGGCTTTCGGCTCCAGGTTTCTCCCACATTTGTGGCAAATGGCGGTGTACACGACCTATAAGGCCATCGAACACGATCTCGATTTCACCCATCGCGGTGTTATCGGGTGTTACAGGGTGGATGGGAGGTCTGATGCCCTACAACGTAGCATGGCCGAGCTATCGCCGCACAGCAGTTCGGTTTTCCCAAGGACTCACCAACCAACTCTATGAGGAACATGCTGGGCTCTCTTTTTTTTTTTCTCGCTCTTGCTTTTTCTAACCCCCTTCCAGTTTGACCCCCCTACGCACGTTCTTGATTCTCGGGCCAAAGTGAATGACTACGAACCTCCAGTCGGCTCCAAACGTAAATGTGCTGGAGTCAAGTCCACACCGGAGGCTGACGACGACGATCTTGACTCTGTAAGTGCTCGCCATATATTTACAAGGAAGGGATCATATTGAACTAACAGCCGCGTTGTGTACCAGAAAAGTCGGAAAACTAGAGTCAAGGGCTGCAGTAACGGCGCAGATGTCTCTCCTGCTATCCGAGATCGGACGAAGAAAGCATTTACGGAATGCTATCGCGCCATTCTCGCCTGCGAAGACGAGATAGAGGAAACGATCCAAACTCTTCCGTGAAGTCCCAGACCGACGTGTAAGTAGCCATCTTCGTGAGCCTCAAACTTACGATCAATTTCTTTCTTCAAAAAAATGCAGGACTATCCCGATTTCTATCGGCTCATTACTCACTCTAATTACAACAAAACCGTACTCTCATTCCGGGATGACCTCCGACTTATGTTGATGTCATTCGAGGACAACAAAGCTGGTCTTTAGACTTCATCCGCTCTCGCTTCCGAAGCAACTACCCTCTCGCCGTCGTGGCCTCGAAACTCGGACTTGGCATCCCTTAAAGAAATCAAAAACTCTGTAACCAAGCCCAGCCTTGATTATGTGGTCGTCAAAATTCCGCTCTGGGACTTGAAAAGGTTCAACCTGAGCAGCAGCTTGAAGAATGTGGGCGAGGTTATGAGCATTGGGAGGACGTTTGAGGAGATGATTCAGGATGATTCAGAAGGCGATTAGGGCCCTCAGGTGTGTTCTAAATTTTATTTTCTTCTTTTGTTTTGACTGAAACATAGGTGGCATTTTGTAGAACGACTTTGTGAAGCTGGCATCTTGCCCTTTGTCAAACAAATCGGCACCGTTGTCGCCGAATTCTCCGCATTTATGAACTACAACGAACTACCTCTACACGACCTATAACGCCAACGAGCATGACGTCGATTTCATCGATCGCGGTGTTATCGTTATCCGTTCGAGTGTTAATCGCATCAGTTCCTCCGTTGCGTTCGATTGGTGCGGTGTTCGAGCCATCTGCACACTTCGTGACCAGGGTTTACTCACTGTAACAGTCAACTCAAGGCCGTCGAACACGATCTCGATTTCGCCCATCGCGGTGTTATCGGGTGTAACAGGGCGGATGGGAGAGCTACCTTACTAACCTCATGACTTGCACATCCTGTATATTTCGTTTTCTTTCTTTTGAATTGGTGCTTATATGCTTCTTATAGTCATCGTCTCGCACCACTCGTCCTTCCTCAACAACACTGATGTCCTACACCTGAACCGCTTCAAGCTTCGCAGATATCGCGTTAACCTCGAGAAGTTTGTGCAGCAAGTTCCCGGGCCAAGTCCTACTACACTCTCGAGGCCGCTGAGGACTACAAGTTCAAGCTCCCTGACCCCCCTCTCCTTGAGGGTGTCAAGACCAAGGAGCAGAGTCTTCTCAAAATGTACGTTTGATATTTGTTTGATTGTAAAGCATATATTTATATTTTATTCAGGTGCAAGGTCGGCTTCCAGTACCCCGGTACCACCACCCAGCAACTCCACGACATCACCCTCCAAGTCTCGCTCTCCTCTCGTGTTGCCATCCTTGGACCCAACGGTTCAGAAAAGTCGACGCTCGTCAAACTCCTCATCAGTGACATGGAGGCCATGAAGTGCATCATCGACGAGATCGTCAACAGGAAGAAGCTCAAGCAGTCGTATGGGTATGAGGTGTCGCTCAAGGGCCTCAGCTCGTCGAGAACATCTGGTTGCCCCGTGATGATCTCATCAAGCGTGGTTTCGAGAAGAAGGTGCTGGAGGTCGATAATACCCGCGAGCCGCAGAGGCTTGGTCTCCTCCGTCCTCTGGTTAGGCGGGAGATTGAGAAGCACTTTACTGACTTTGGTCTTGAGCCGGAGTTTGTGTCACATAACACCATTCGTGGTATCTGGGGTGGACGGAAGGTCAAGATTGTGCTTGGAGCTGCAACATGGCGTCGTCCTCACGTTATGTGCCTGGATGAGCCTACTAGTATGTTTTTTATTCTCCTACTTTCTAACGAGTTAATTCCAAACTATTATTTTTTCTCTCTAGACTACCTCGATCGCGAGTCGCTCGCTGCCCTCATTGAGGCGCTCAAGGTCTTCGAGGGAGGTGTCCTCGTCATTACCCACAACCGCGACTTCTCCGAGTCGCTGTGCAAGGAAGTGTGGGCGATGCGAGGTCTGATGCCCTACAACGTAGCGCGGCCGAGCTTATCCCCGCACAGCAGTTCGGTTTTCACTGGGACTCACCGACTCTGAGGAACATGGTGGGCTCTCTTTTTTTTTCTCGCACTCGCGTTTTCTAATCCCCTTCCAGTTTGACCCCACTACGCACCTTCTTGATTCTCGGGCCAAAGCGAACGACTGCGAACCGCCAGTCGGCTTCAAACGTAAATGTACTGGAGTCAAGTCCATGTCAGCTATACCGGAGCCCGACGACGACGATCATGACTCTGTAAGTGCTCGCCATGTATTTACAAGGAAGTGATCATATTGAACTAACCGCCACGTTGTGTACCAGAAATGCCGGAAAACTAAGGTCAAGGAACGTTGTAACGGCCTAGATGTCCCTCCTGCTATCCAAGATCGGATAAAGAAAGCATTTACGGAATGCTATTGTGCCGTTCTCGCCTGTGAAGACGAGACAGGCAGGAAACGATACGAACTATTCGGAGACGATACGAACTATTCAGGAAACGATACGAACTATTCCGTGAAGTCCCAGACCGGCGTGTAAGTCGCCAACTTTCCTCCTTCAAGAGCCTCAAACTTACAATCAATTTCTTTCTTCAAAAAAAATGCAGGACTATCCCGATTACTATCGGCTCATTACACACCCCATCGCCCTCTCCGTCGTGCGCCAACGTACTAGGTCTACTTACAACTTGAACAAAACAGTACTCTCATTACGGCATGACCTCCGACTTATGTTGATGTCATTTGCCACTGAGGTCTGAGGTCTTTAGACTTCATCCTCTCTCGCTTCCAAAGCAACTGGCTACCCCCTTGCCATCATGGCCTCGAAACTCGGACTTGGCATTCCTCAAAGAAATCAAAAACCTGTAACCAAGCCCAGCCTTGATTATGTGGTCGTCAAAATTCCGCTCTGGGACTTGAAAAGGTTCAGCCGTGCCTGTCGGCTGCTGAGCAGCAGCATGAAGAGTGCTGGCGAGGTTAGGAGTGTTGGGAAGATATTTGAGGAGATGGTTCAGAAGGCGAATAGGGCGATTGACAGTCAGTTTAGTGGGTTTGCCCTCAGGTGTGTTTTAAATTTTATTTTCATCTTTTGTTTTGACTGAAGCATAGGTGGCATTTTCTAGAACAACTTCGACTTGAAGCTGGCACCTTGGCACCGTCGTGGCCGAATTTCCCGCATTTACGAACTACAACGAACTACCTCTATACGACCTATAACGCCAACGAGCATGATGTCGATTTCATCGATCGCGGCGTCATCGTCCTTGGTTCAGGTGTTAATCGCATCAGTTCCTCTGTTGCGTTCGATTGGTGCGGTGTTCGAGCCAACTGCACACTTTGCGACCAGGGTTTGCCCACTGTCACGGTCAACTACAACCCTGAGACCGTCAGCGCTGACTACGACGAGGCGGACCGACCGTACTTTGAGAACCTCAGCTTGGAAACCATTCTCGACATCTACGACGCGGAGGCTTCTCGTGGAGTTATCTTGTCCATGGAAGGTCAGACGCCCAACAACATAGCGTTGCCACTCTACCGCCAGAATGTCAAGATCCACGGCACGTCTCCAGAGATGATCGACATGGCGGAGAACAGACTTCCCTTGGACGTCTCGAATTTGGACTCGAAATCCTCTCATCGCACCCAAACGTTCCCCGGTCTCGTCAACATTGGCGCCTTTGTGCCTGGGTTGGCAGTTCTTGGAAGCAAAGACCTTAACGCGACGACCGAAGCTTCCATCAGCGCTGGCTTCACCACTGCCCTCATACTTCCTTTCGGCGACGGCAACAACATCGTCGACAGGCAAACCCTCGAGCAGGCAAGAGCGAATGCTACATCAGCCAGCTGCAATTTCTCGTTCAGCATCACCGCCACTGCTGCCAACGCTGGTTCGTTCGACGAGGAACTCCAGGCGGAGGTCAAGACCCTCTTCGTGCCAGCCTCTACGCCGTTGTCGGTCGTCGCAGCCCACTTTGCCAACTGGCCAGCTGAAGGGTTCGGGGCTCGCATCAATTCTTCTCCTCGCCAGTCTGCACAACTGAAGCGTACACTTCACAGATGTTCGAACCATGGATGATCTCCTGCTCATCTCGTTGATCAAAGCGAAGCAACTCAGGGTAACCCAGCAATGATCGGATCTCGATGATAGAGAGCGTTCTCAGGCGTGTCTGTTCGAACCAATTTGGCGGGACAACAAGTGACTTCCTACTTCACCTGGAAGTCTTGGAATATGAGGGAATGGTGTCGTTTCCATGGTGGATGTTGGCAATGGCAAGTGCTGCAGGGCCAAGCCCCTTGCCGGTGGTCGTCCCATCGCGGCCTCACAAGTTGCGCCTCGAAATTCTTATCCTTCCTTCTGACTCCGGGGATGACCTCAAAGGGTCCTACATCGACGAGGATCTCGTACCTCTTTTTCTGGAAGCACGAGAGGAAGGTAAATATCGCGTACGATAAAATCCAAAAAATCGATCTGCTCACCGACCAATCCTGAACACCGATGGTACACTTACGCTTCGGAAGGGCAAGATTTTTTCCCTCTGCGGGTTGACACGTCTACATATAGTTTATTCGAGGCAGAAATAGTGATTCAGAAATTCGGCTTTGAATGTTGGACTTCGAAAATTAAATGGGTATTTTTTTCTTCTCTTTCCGTGGTCGCGTAAAGATTGTATTCTTAATTGAGGGGGGCTAAAACACTTATGGTAAACTAAATAGATAATTTATCACACATGGCGACTCGGACGCCTATTCGCCCTCATCGAGGTTCGCCTTGTCATTTACTTGGCACGGTCTTCCTCGCGCCGTCGTTGGGCTCGTTTCGCGCTACCTGCCGTTCGGCTGGTCTTCACCACAGCAACTTTAATACGCTGATACCACTGCCGTGGAGTTCGCTACCACTGGCGTCGGGCGTCGGGTGTTGGGCATGTCCTGCCTTGGTGTGTGTTGGTCCTGCGGTTGCAATTTCGCCACAAAGACGTTGGGCTTATTCTGCCGTCGTAGGGTTCGTCATGTGCAAGTCTTCCACTTCCGCACTTGGCAGCCATCACTCGCCATTTGATTTCCGCTCCCGGCTTCTGCAGGCCACCTTTGCGCATCGTTGCGACTTACAGGTCAGCACAGTATTAGAGCAAAATATGATGCCATCTATTGGAGTCCCCTGAATTTCACAGCAGAATATCCGAAAAATGAACAAAATTGTGTGGGCTGATCATCCATCAATAATGGCATCAGTGGGACGTTGGCATAAATGAGTGTTCGTGTTCCCTGGCCCAAGTATCCGAAGTTACTTCAACCGGCTTGTGACACAAACTGAAAGCCACAAATATATTTTATTCTACAGATTAGACATATTTAAAATGGGAGGAAATTAAAATTATGCAAAAACAAACTCCAGCAGCCTGCTCCAGCTCAACGAAGCTGGCTAGATGTTCTCAGCATACGCTCCTACATATTCAAATTCTCCGAGTTAAATTGTCTGTCGTACAAATTGGAGGCACTCGACAAGGACACGGTCTACCTTCGCCCATTGGTCAGCGACTTCCTTTCCTTGGACCTTTTGCGTCGGTTGGGGTCCTCACCTACACTACAAATGGGCGTCACCGAGTGACATTGAAATATTTTAATTATGCAACCGTCGCATTGGGGACAGATGGCACATGGTTGGTTGGTACCGGTGATGAGGCAAAGCTGATGTTCTAGAGGCTCTTCAGGCTTCATCCGCTAAACATCTACCTACCTGGGGAAAAAACATGGAATTGGGTAATATGATATATGGATCTATACATAATGTACTGTGAAAGGGTTGGAGTCATTCATGCAGAATTGTAATGCCAAACGTCGGCGAATGGGGGTGTCAGAGTAGAATCTATGGCGAAATATTGAGGTACCTTACATAACCGCTCCCCGCCGGGATATAACGGGAGAGGAAATGCATCAAAACGAGAGGGGAAACGAAGATGCCAGTGCAAGGCCCGGATCCAATGGCCAATCCGAAGGGAGCCGTTTGTATAACAAGAGCATAAGCTTATGCCGTTCGACACAACTGATAGAAAATAAAGAAGCTTATACTGTACCATTTCAATCAATTCGGCAGGGCCCGTGACGCGTGACGGACCTGCCGAAATTTTGGTTTCGGCGACCTCCCAAACTTGCCGTGACATGCCCAAAATTTTGGGCATTTTTCGGCAGTTTAGCGCCGCAGGCGACGAAAAAATTTCTATACTAGTCATATGACTGCCAAATGAATTCGGCACACCATGAAAATCACCGTGACAACCGTGACATTTCAGCATTTTGGAGGGCGCCGTGACGCGTGACTGCCGAATTGAATGAAATGGTACAGTATATGTAGTTATCATCAGTCTGTAGAGCTAGGACGCAAACACCTTAGGCTGTTGAGGGCTGTTGATTTCCAGTGCGTTGACAATATATAGACTGTGACCATGGTGCGCCGTGTGTGCCTCTTCGCTACACAACCCAAACTGAGTTCAGCCTCGATATCTTGAACTCGTGAAGCATTGCTGAAGAAAAATTCACGTTGATCAGCAAACGATGTACATAAAAACCTGAAGACTATCGTCAAAAGGAAGTACTTATATCATTTTTTTTTGCTCGTCGGGCGGCGCGTCTATGTCGCTCCTCTGTATTGAGTTCATTCTAACTACAGTCTAACATGACTGCATATTAGCAACATATTATGAGTCTGCTCAGACTAATTTTGTGCCGGAGTTCCTGCATTTATAAATCGACAATATATATAATGTTACTGAACACAGCCGTGAGATCCTCATGATCGAGTTCCTGAAAAAGACTGGGGCAGATGTTGCTGAAAAGTCATGAGTGCGAAGAGAGAAAAGAAGAAAAGAGCAGGGACATACGGTGAACGTTTGAACACGCACAACACCACCGTAATTCCTTATGTTGCCAACTTGCAGTCGCAGTCCTAGCGGTGGAATCGGCTCAAAGGCGTTGTACACAGCCAGTGCACCGTTAGACCACCGCTCGGTGCTGCATCGAGCAAAAGGCTACGCAGGTTGGCCGATATTGCTACGCCGTCCTCGGGTTTGTAAGTGCGCCGGAAAAAAAAGGAGTAGTCACGGTGAGAACCCAACGACACGACTTAAAATAACTACGTTTGTTCATCGGCACATGACAATGTCACGTGACGTGCGCGACGCAATAGTCAACCATAGAATAACATGGGTGTTTGCCCAGGCAGGAAACGAATCTGTGGCCCCCTTCGGGGTGCCAATGGGAACGCTTCTTTGTCCCCCGTGGGAAACACCGTTGTCATTTCTAAAGGTAGAGATGATAAAATTTTGATATTTCTATCAGTCAGAGGACATGTATCCTACTCCGACGCCAACCCTCAGTCCTCGACGTACTCCTGCAGCCCATGAATGGGATCCTGGGTGCTGCACGTGCATTGGAAAATTCGAGGAGAGAAGAGGGCCTTTCTCGTCAGCGACGGCTCATTTACCGGCGCGCACCCGGGTTTTGTCACCGCGAGTGTAATAGTCAGTATTGAAGGAGCCGAGGAGGTATACATGCCGTACTTGTTTTTCTCGCAGATGAAGATGGTGGGAAGATTTTACAACTTGGACTGGAATTCATGAGCAACGGTGGCGAAAGGAAACATTGAGAGCGTGTACATACCATGTCGAATGCCTCAAACACCTGACATTGGTGAATCGCACCACCACCGTATAGCGCGAACGTACGACTCTTCTCGCCCATGCACTTCTGAGCGAAACTCACACAGGAACCTGAGCTCCGAGGATACCGTCGCCTCTGATGAAGAACGAGGTAAATATGTGCATTGAACCGCCTTTTCCGTGAGACATGCCGATTTGGCGACTGAGGAGCTCACCATTGACACCTTTGATAGAGCCACCACGCATGACGGCGAAGGGGTGGCAATGGCAAGCGGAGACGGCGCGGGCTTCCTTGCGGATACCGTGCTCGAGGCCAACCGAAACAGCTTCCTGTGAATGCACCCAGAACCGTAACAACGACGACAGCGCAACAAAAGCGAGAGAGTGGACGAACCTGCCCAAATGGGTAGATGGAAGAACCCACGGATGAGTTTGGCGTTGTAGAGCGCATCAGAGGCCGATTCCATACCACGCATGGTCTACATGTCCTCGTACATCTGCAACAGTTTGGACTCCGTCACCTGCATCTCGAGATTGGGCGTGTCCTAAAGATAGGACTGGAACGATTCTACATAGAGTAGAGTCGAACAAGGGGGGGGGCTGCGAGGGGTCGAGGGGTTCGTCGTGTAGCTGCGCGGTATAACTGACGCGGAGGCTGCGAACTTGGAGGCAGAGAGCGGATAGCGGCTTGGGAACCTCGGCGAAGGTCCGTGGGCATATGCAAGGACGGCGGCGGTTGTTGTCCCATCACCTGCCGCTTCGTTCGCCTTTTGAGCAACGTCCTGAACAAGGCTGGAGTAGTGAGAATAAAATGTCTGCAAAAAAAGATGGCAAGACATACCAAACACCAAGGTTCTTGTCTATTAGTGTAATAAAATTTGCGGCCGTCGTCTACGGGAGGGTGTGAGCAAATAAAAAGCTGGAAACAAAATATAACGAACCGAGAACCGTTCGAGGATGACATTGCCCAACAACACGACATAATCATGCATAACCGTTCCTCAACTCACCCTTGGGTCCGAGCGTAACACTGACTGCATTCGCAAGAATGTCGACGGCCTTCAGGATGCTCGCTTTGCTCTCGTTCGAGAACGTGATCTCTTTGTGTGCGCCCCAGGTAAGCGCAGGCTTTGCCGCAGAATGCCAAAAACCTAGACCTAGATGAGGTGGTCGACAGGTGGTATTTTTGAGGAATACGGGAGATGCAGAAATGATCGTGCGAACGTATAATCGTGGGCTTGTAGGTGTGCAAAAAAGGATGGGACGGCGTGTCAAAAAGGAGGAGACGGTGTGTCAAAAAGGAGGAGACGGTGTGTCAAAAAGGAGGAGACGGTGTGTCAAAAAGGAGGAGACGGTGTGTCAAAAAGGAAGAGACGGCGTGTTAAAAAGGATGAGACGGCGTGTTGAAAAGGATGAGACGGCGTGTTAAAAAGGATGAGACGGCGTGTTGAAAAGGAGGGGACGGCGTGTTGAAAAGGAGGGAACGGCGTGTTTAAAAGGGTGGGAGGGCGTGTTAAAAAGGGTGGGAGGGCGTGTTGAAAAGGAGGAGACGCGTGTTGAAAAGGAGGAGACGCGTGTTGAAAAGGAGGGGAGGGCGTGGAGGGGAGGACGTGTTGAAAAGGGTGGGATGGGCGTGTTGAAAAGGGTGGGATGGTGCATAAGGTCATGGGGTGGGATGCGAGGTAGTCGTTGTATCTGGATGAACTTCAGCATCATAGACTATCAAGAAAGAGGGTTCAGTCTAGCACCAGTCGATCTGCAGTTCCAAGCGACGAACCCTGCCCGACTCTCCGCTTCAGCCCATCTCTCTTCGGCTGGTTCTCGATCTCGTCGTTGTCTAGAGAAAAGATAAGGTCAAAGCTGCCCCTCAATACGAATATGAACATGGGGAGGTAAAGGGTCCGCTATAGGTGGCTCGCCGCCAACAGCGTAGAGCTCGAACCAAAAGGGAGCTAATATAAGGGTCAATGACTGACCTGAATGTCATGGCCCAAGGATTCAAAGTTGAGGAGCAGGAGAAGTCATCGGTGAGAAGGGATGGGAGAGACGGTCGGAGAAGAGAAGACAGGGGCCCCAAAGTGGCGCCACCTGTCAATGACGTTTACTCCTTCCCCCAACCACCCCAGTCATATTCTTTGTACTCTCCCGTTCATCGTCGCTCCCCGTTCCCACTTCGTTTCCTCCAGAGTCGATGAATCTTTCAAACCACCATGTCACCATGGTCTCAAGGACAAACCCCGTAGTGGCCTTGCTTGTCGCATTATTTGATCATCGCCATCCTTCAAATTCAGCGCAAAATGTAGCTCATCATTATCGGATATGGCACTCCCTCCCCTTGCTATGCCTTCTGAGGTGAGTTTTGTCCAAGAGATACAGGGATCCCCGCTGAATCTACTCTATCATCCCCAGAGGGAGCGCTTCCGGTACCAGCTCGGACTTGTTCAACGGAACGAAAGCGTGCGTCCCTCCACCATACTGGCGATTGCGCAGCGTCCTCGGACTGTCTCCATAGGGCGAATTACTAGCCTGTACGCCAAGCTGGGCTATCGAAGCTTCCGACTTTAGTCGTGCCATGGCCGCGGAGGGCGAAGAGGCACAATGGGTGAGGTCGACTTCTATACCCGGTACAACTCCTTGCTCATTGTTGTATGACGTGGCTCATCGATCCCCCCACGTAGCCACAAAGGCCTGGTGTTCGACTATGAAACAGCTCTTACATGCTAAATAGACACACCATCCACGATCTCATCCAATCCTCCACAGGTGTGCGCATGTCCCACTTGACTTGACCCCCCGCCCTCTTCCTTGTTTATTATTGATATTCTTGATGCAGGAAAACGAAAGGCGTTCTGCAACACAGGTGCCCAATTTCTCTGGATCGGAGACCATCCGCGCCAGCTTACCGGTGCTCGAGCGGAGTATTTCTGGGGGATTAGGAAACCGATTGGTGTGAAAGTGGGTCGTAGTATGCAGGATGAGGAGTTGGTGCGAGTTGTTGGATAGTGAGTCCTTTTAGGCTTCTACGTTTCACCTACCCTGTCGCGCATCACCCTCTGGATTGTTGATCCACCTTCGTCGAACCCTTCTCTCTCTCCCCAATTCTTCTCTCTTGGAACCCCTCCCTCCTTCGCTTTCGCTCTCCCTTCGTTCTCTGTTCTCCTTCCTTCTTCCTTGATCCTTTTTTTTCCCACTTAGAATGGCTATTTTTGAGCTTTTGGTCTTGGCTTAATGTGCTCATCCTGTCCAGTTCCCTTTGTTTATCGCGTCCATTCGTTCGTTCGTCTGTTCGGCCCATTCGTCCGTGGTATTCTCAATCCCCGTATTCTCCACATTGGCCGTCGGATGGGCGTTTGTTGATGCATTGGGCTTACGCATACCCTTCCGGTCGTGGGTTATTTGGAGTTGAGCCGGGGCGTATCTGTGTTCTTGGGTCCTTTGGGTTCCGGAAAAGAGGTGTTCGTGTTCGGAAATGCATTCACTTCGCCTTTCTCTTTCTTTTTTTGAGAAGGATGGGATGAGGAGCCGGAGGGATGATGGGAATCAGAAAGATGATGAATCTGGATACCTTTATTCCTTTTCTTGTTCATTGATCTTCCCTTCATTGTGCAAGGTGCGAGATTGCCCTCTTGCTCCTTTCTCTTCCGAACTTTGAGAACCTCCAGTTAAGGTCACTGGCATTTCGTTCGTTCTGCGGCCTTCTCTCTTTTCTTGGTTTACCGATCATTTTGCTGGGTAGTTATCTGCCCGGAAAACCCCGAAACGTTCTTTTTTGAGACCATTTTGCCTCCCTTGAGCCACAGGGTAGTCTCCACCCTCCGTAATGTTGCATACGACTAGAAGGATGTAATACAGACAAAATTGCCAATTTGAAATTGCGTGAAATGTGCTGTAATGCGCTAGGAAGCTCCGAATGTTATCTGCCACAGCCAATTGGCAGATAACCGGGCCTTGTTATCTGCCAGCACTGCCACCTCACCTTTCATCCAAA
>Ga0307517_10002082_pt1 | contig 32574 bp, 38 predicted proteins | sample 23_EM_MG_FD_194515 | JGI IMG/M metagenome (GOLD analysis project Ga0307517, IMG submission 194515) | Populus trichocarpa ectomycorrhiza microbial communities from riparian zone in the Pacific Northwest, United States - 23_EM | ecosystem: Host-associated > Plants > Roots > Unclassified | place... | reverse complement strand
AGCGCCTAAATCCCCGTATTACAAAAAAATCCAGCCAGTACAAAAAGTTCAGCAGTACTGACGAGCGGTACCGACGTTTCCCGTAGTGTGGTTTGACAGGGTAACCTTAAGGACCGCGGAATATAACCAAGACAGTTACCGAGGTGCTTCACGGGTTGGCCGCGATCCTACATTGATCGGGGTGGGATACTCGGGGCGGAGCTGCAATCAAGCGAGAGAGTTAGCGCACCACTTGAACGTGCGTGTCGGCACCGTCGGTTTACACACCCGAGAGGGTTGGAGCCGTGATCGGGAGATATCTGGGGATTGTCCCGGCCTTTGTGGTGAACGGCGCTTTAGACCCGCACAGCAATTGGGGAAGTGCGGTGGCAAGCTGTGGGGAACCCCCCGTTTCAACGGGGCGAGTATTTTCTGAGTGGTCGCCAAGGATCCTGAGCAGCGAAGGTTGTTTCAGTGGACTGCGCAGGGCGATTCAGTCCGGTATTCCCGAGAATAAGTTGGGAACGCGACAAGTGTTGTTCGGATCTTGGCTCACTCTCCAGAATAGACGATCAACTCGGTTGTGAGGAGGGGAAGTTGGAAGGGTTGTTAGACAGTGAGGGGTGCGAATGGATCAGTGTTCGCTGTATGTGCGCACTCTAGGCCATCTCGATCGCCTGCTGATCCAATTTAACACAATGATGATCGCACTCCTAACAGTCTTGACTTGAAGCAGTGCGAGCTGCATCACTGGGTCACTCATGGCTGCCTGGCCGCAACCCGCCGTCAAATTCACCCCAAAATACGTTGCCCTCTGGTCGAGGGTGTTCATGGTAACTAGGAATCCTCTTTATCGGTGTTTGCGCCCGCGCGTTTCGCCGTTAATCTCCGTTGCAAATAGGGACTCGCCCCTGGAGGATCCATCCCGGTCGAAGTCATCACCGACGCGTTTTGGACAAATCTCCTCTCTCTTGACGTGGACTACGCTTACTTGTATTCAATCCTCAATAATCTACCCAAGGATGAGTGTGTAGGAAGGGGGAAGGTGCGGATGTGTTTCATCGCTCAACGGAGCTCCGCAACTCAAACTATGCTTCCGTTCTGTAGGCCGTCCTGCACCTGATCCTGGAGAAATGCCTGACGTGTGCGCGAATATCGGAATACGACGATCCCCGAAAAATCCACGCCCTGGAGACGTTTTCTGCGACTTCGAGATGTATTTTGGCAAAAAACCTCGAGGGCTGGGAGGTGATGACGGTCTTTGCGGGCGAGGTTGGGCAAAGTGATAGTTTCTTCATGGTGGGCGGAGCGCCGTGGTTTCATCAGGCGACCGGATTAACGTCCCGTCGACTGAACAGGAGCTGATATCCACAATCGCCGGATGCATATGCGACGAGGCCGCGAGCCCAGCACTCAAGCACGGCGCATTGCAACTCGCGTTAGTTCTGGTGTCCGGGTTGACCCAACTCAGCCCTGGAGCGTATTTCCTTCGTACGGACTTGTTTCCGGCCATCGTCGACGTTCGTAGTATTCATGTTTGTGACGTCATCAGCAGACCTGACATCCTCGTCCCTCCATAACAGATTATCCTCGGAACAGATACTCAACGATATACTTTCGAGGCGACGCTCCTACTCGCCTTACTCGCAAACTTCCATAGATCTGACGCGGGACATCAAAACCCTTACGTCGCCCAAGTCAAGCAAACGCAGTCGTGGGACCTTATGCAAGGTATTGCTTGGGCGGCTAATTTCGCGATTGAGACTGTTGTCAAGTAAGGACAAAAAGACCACTTTTGGTCCACGAGGCTGCGTTGAGCGATCAAACTCTCACAGGGAGTATCAAACATTGTCCGATGACACGCCACCATCTTCCAAGACTGCCCTTGGATCCATCGTCACAATATTCAAACCGGAACGCGTGTTCACGGATCCGCCTAAAGATTTATTCGCTAAACAGTAAGTAACCCTGTCGTCATATCCCCGCCCACCATAGTTGTGACCCTGCGGCATTGTAGGCCGATCGAGGCGGTAGCGGCGCTACTACCCGTGTTCGAATTCCTCGACAACAATCAAACCTTCGCTGAAATCCTGGTTAAGCCATTTACCCAAGAGGACGATTCCCAAGACCGTGTTCTCGTCTTGTCGCTTGTTACCGTGTCGTCATACATTCTGACTCATGCGACATCATCTGCCTCGCCCCGCGCCGTCGCCTACGCCCATCTGTCGCTGAACATTTTGTTGAGGTTGGTCCAAAATCCCAAGATCTCGAGCGCTTTCTGTCAGCCTCGGTCCCGCCCGATCAGGTTGTGCCGACAGGTGAGTTCGTTTCATCCCGGCGGTCGGTATGGGGCTACACGATTATCCTAGAGGATACCGCCGTTACCTATAGTAACAGGTCCACGACCCCCTATGTGCGCTGTGCTGGATTCGTCTGTTCTATGGTTGCGGCATAACTTGCGCAAGAAGCTCGAAGTGAATTGCTATATGCAAGTTTTGATCCTCCTATCAGCGCTTTATTTTCGACCGTTTCGCTGATTTTCTCGCGTTTTTATTTCAGAGCATGTGTAAGAACATGTCACCAGGTGATCTCATTCTTACAGAAACACGGGATTCGACTAGGTACGTCATCCATACATCTACCCCGACCCGGGGTCATATTTGTACCCCAGAATACCATTGGATTGAGCTATGGCGAGCTGTGCTGGGACTCTTGGAGTTCCTGACGAAGAAGATCGATGAACTACAAAGCGCTGCGGGGATACGCCTCCTGATCCAAGAGGTGACCGCATTCACACGACACCTCGTTTCCCATCTAAACTCCTGTAGACCCTATCCCTATTGGATCTGTCCATCACAACAGCCCAGGCCTTTTTGCCTAGCGCCAAGGCTCTGCACGAGTTTGTGGTAAGTCAGAGGATTAGATCATTGGGAGGATGCTGACAGTTACTGGTGACGTATTCAGTATGAGTTGATAAGGTCCTCGTCGATCCTTAAATCACAGGATTCTTTGTTGAAGAAGGTGGAGATTACGGGTACCGCCAGGGAAAGAGGGTCGGCCATTTCTGGGCGCACGGCCTCTGAAAGCCTGACCACACTCATCAATGTAGTTGACATCTATGAGGGAAAAATTGGTCACACCAGATCAGCCAACCAGGCGCTGCGGACTGTTGCTCAAGAAATCGACAGAGATGGACTACAAGGCGTTGAAGAGGGTCGAGACTCGGAGATTAGATCGTGGGTTGGATTCCATCTTCTGCTGTTCGTTCATCAATCTGATATGGGCGGCACAATGGGTTCAGAGCTCCTATGGATGAGGTCGCTGGTCTGCTGAGATGTGTTTATGCAGATTGCATGTCTCTCATGCCATGAGGATCTGGGTTAGGGTCGAAGTCCATCAACTAGCTAAGGTCGCCTGATACATGATACGATCGGTCGGCGTTGATGGGGGACGGCGAAAAAGTTTTTTCACCGTTATTTGGTGGGCGGAGATAAGGTCGGGAAGGTTGTCCAACTCGGCACCGTACATATCGATGTAGAGATAATGAAGAAAGGGTCTTGTGTGCTATTTTCCGCCATGTTCTCATCCATCGTCTGCAACGCTCCCTCAGTTTTTTGCACATTTTTTCCGGGCATGAACTCGCCAGACTCGATATCCGAGACTTGCGTGTAGAGGACCGAGTCGGCCGATATTACAGTGTATATTGCGCCAGATAACGGCTCGGTGAATGAGCTCGGTGAATGCGCTGTGGGATTTACCCGTGTCTCCTCCAACGGGGCTCCTTACTCCTCTTCCTCCATTTTTTCCCGACAAGCTGACAAGCTCTGTTGGGACGTATGGCTGGCATTCGCTATGTCTCGTATCTCTCCTCGACCCTCCGCCCAGCAACCGCGAAGGCTACAGGCCTCCGCTCACGCTACGTCCTAGCCCGAACACTAGCAACCGCAAATGCCTCATCCTTTGCCGCATTGGACACCTTCACGGACAGGCACATTGGTCCGGACGCCAGCGAGACCGCATATATGCTCAAGCAACTCGGTTACGACAACATGGACGCGTTCGTTGCTGCTACGGTCCCCGCTCACATCCGCGTCCCAGAAGATAACATCACGAACGCTACCATACCATCTCTCAGCGAGTCGGAGTTGACGCAGAGGGCGAAGGCTTTGGGTCGGGACAACAAACTCTTCAAAAGTTATATTGGAATGGGATACCATAACAGCGTCGTGCCCCCTGTAATCCTCCGTAACGTAAGTCGGGGTATTTTTGGTTAGGTGCTTTACGGAATCTGATAGAGTGGTAGATAATGGAAAGTCCTGCGTGGTACACTCCATACACCCCTTACCAACCGGAGATCGCTCAAGGTCAGTGTCAATCTCTCGTGTGACACCTACCATTATCTAACTATACGTGCAGGTCGACTCGAATCTCTGGTGAATTTCCAGACAATGGTGATGTCATTAACCTCGATGGAGATTTCAAACGCCTCTCTTCTTGATGAGGCGACCGGTGCCGCTGAGGGAATGGTAATGGCATTTATTGCTTCCAATCAGAAGAAACGAACTTTCTTCATCGATGAACACGTCCTTCCTCAAACTATCTCCGTACTGCGCACGAGGGCCAAGGGGTTCGGTATCAACTTGGTGGTTGGAGACGTCTTTGCCGACCTTTCCGAAGAAGCAGCTCGTAAGGATATTTGCGGTGTCCTCGTTCAATATCCGGACATCAATGGAACTATCACCGATTACACCTCTATGGTCGAATCCGTTCATGCCTCTGGGGGACTTGTGGTCTGTGCTACCGACCTTTTGGCTCTCACCATGCTCAAGCCACCCGGCGAGTGGGGTGCCGATATTGTCGTCGGAAACTCTGCGAGGTTTGGCGTTTCACTTGGATACGGTGGACCCCACGCCGGCTTCTTCGCTTGTACGGACAAGTTGAAGAGGAAGATGCCGGGTCGTCTTATCGGACGCAGCAAAGATGCCGCTGGGAAACCTGCGTACAGGTTGGCTCTTCAGAGTACGTAGCGTTCAATCTGAGAATCCGAACACCCACTTAAAACCTATTTTAGCCCGCGAACAGCATATCCGCCGAGAGAAAGCCACAAGTAACATCTGTACCAGCCAGGCGTTGCTCGCGAATATGGCTGCGATGTACGCCGTCTACCACGGCCCAGAGGGCCTTACTCGTATAGCTCGCCGTGTGCACGCCTACACACAAATCCTCAATACCGCTGTCCAGAAATACGGTTTCAAGCCTCTCAACAAGGAATTCTTCGATACCCTGACCCTTGACGTCAGCAATGTCCCTGGGCGTGCTCACGCTGTTCATGCTGCTGCCGCTGCTAAGGGAGTCAACCTCCGTCAGATCGATGATTCGCACGTTGGTGTGACATTAGACGAGACCGTTGGGCCCAAGGATATTGTTAGATTGGTCAATGTCTTCGCTGCTGCTGGATCGGCCGACCACGACCCCGCAATCCTGTCAGATTTGGAGCTGGTGGAAGCTCCATCCTTGCCGCTCACTCTTCAACGAGGGTCCAAGTTCCTCCATCACTCGGTGTTCAATACGCATCACTCGGAAACTGAGATGCTTCGTTACATATACCACCTGCAATCGAAGGATCTTGGTCTCGTTCACGCGATGATTCCTTTGGGGAGCTGCACCATGAAACTTAACAGCACGACGAGTCTGATGCCTGTGACATGGCCCGACTTCAGTGCTATTCACCCCTTCGCTCCTGTTGATCAAGTCAAGGGATACAGGCAGATTATTAAGGTCAATATGCGCCCATCCGACTTAACGGTTCGCTGACTTGTCATGAAACAGGAACTGGAGGACGATCTCTGCACAATCACGGGTTTCCATGCATGTTCGCTGCAGCCAAACTCTGGAGCTGCTGGAGAGTACGCGGGCCTGAGCGTCATCAAGGCTTACCACGAGTCCCGCGGTGAGGGTCATAGGAATGTCTGTCTCATCCCTGTAAGCGCGCATGGGACAAATCCTGCGGTGGGTGGAACTTCGAGTTGTCACTTTCCGGTGCTGAAACTTCCCCCAAGTCCGCAGTCATGGCCGGCTTGAAGGTGGTCCCTGTGAAGAGTCTGCCGGATGGCAGCCTTGACATCGTGGACCTCCGTGCGAAGGCAGAACAACATAAAGACAACCTCGCGGCTTTTATGGTAAGCATCACTTTTGAAAATGTCACCTGCACCGGACCTTATACAATTTCCCAGATCACGTACCCATCTACCTTTGGTGTGTTCGAAGATGGCGTCAAGGAGGCGTGTGATATAATTCATACCAACGGCGGCCAAGTCTACCTCGACGGGGCGAATTTGAATGCTCAGATTGGCCTTACGAACCCTGCCACCTGCGGTGGTGACGTTTGCCATATGAACCTTCACAAGACGTTCTCCATGTGAGTAATTAACAATCGGCTGCATACTCGTTGGTATTGACCCTCGGATGCAGCCCTCACGGAGGCGGCGGCCCTGGTGTTGGTCCGATTTGCGTTGCTGAACATCTTGCACCATTCCTGCCCGGTCACCCAGTGGTCGAAGTTGGTGGAGAGCAGAGCATAGAGGCTGTTTCGGCCGCGCCCTTCGGCAGCGCATCCATCCTTCTCATCTCTTGGGCTTACATCCGCATGCTGGGTGGAACGGGCTTGAAGAAATCTTCACAACTCGCTCTCCTCAATGCTAACTACATGGCTTCCCGCCTGTCTGGTCATTATACCCTCCGCTACAAGAACGCGAACGGTCGAGTCGCCCATGAGTTGATGATCGACCTCGCCGAGTTCGAAAAGAGTGCTGGGTTGAAGGTTGCGGACTTTGCCAAGCGTCTCCAGGATTACGGATTCCATCCCCCGACTTGTTCGTGGCCGACATCGACTTGCATGCTGATCGAGCCAACGGAATCCGAGACATTAGAGGAGATCAATAGGTTCTGTGAGGCCATGATCAAGGTTCGTGAGGAGGTGGAAGATATCGTGACCGGGAAACAACCAAAGGACAACAACGTCCTGAAGAATGCTCCTCACCCTCAATCGGTCGTTATTTCTGATAACTGGGATCGGTAGGTGTCTGATATCATATTTCCCAGTCATTCTCGTGATCTTATTCTTTAATCACGCAGACCATACTCGAGGGAGACCGCTGCTTACCCCGTTTCATGGCTGAGAGAGAAGAAGTTCTGGCCAACGGTTTCACGAATTGACGACGCGTACGGTGATTTGAACCTCATTTGCGACTGCCCATCGGTTGAGGAGACGGTTGAGGCGCAGTGAGCTCTTAGATTGCGATAGATGGCTAGGATATACTCTGGGAATTCCGTTTGTTTGGTCACTACGATTGTTTTAATTTACGCCTACTCGGTCTACTCGTCATCTCACGATGCCAGACCTAATGACATCGATGACTTCCACAATGCTGGGTAGTGGCGCTCGATACGTTTCTCCACCTCTGTTTCTCCTGGCCCGCCCTGGGCGAAACTGAGAACCACACGAACCGAGTCTTCGTTCGGCTCCACGTTCCCATTCTGCCCCATCTCGTTGCACAGCACCTCGACCGCTTCCTTTATCCTATTCAACCGACACAGACATTCTAACCAGGCATTCCAGTTTCGGATGTTCATCTTGAATCCGGACTTCAGGATGCGGGGGAAGATTTGGACGGCTTCCACGTGAGCACCAGCGTGTCCGCAAGCGTCAGCCATGATGCTGATACTGGCGTTGTCGAATGACCTTGAGAGCCACAAGGATTCCCAGACCCTGTACGCGTCTCGAAGGCATCCTGCACGTTGGTATGCATCCATGAGAGTATTCCAGGCGACAACGTCCGGTTGGACTGCGGCATCTGTGACTAGAATCTGGTGGATCCGACGTATCGCGTGTTGGATAGAAGGAATGTCCACGACGTCCTCGGCCGTGGGTTGGTCCCGGTCCACCTCTCGAGGCTCCTGAGATTGGGAACCCCTGATCTTCGTCGCCGCGAAACCCAGCTGTTGGAGGATAATGGTGTACACCTTGACATTGACCGGGTACCCCGATTCTCGCATGTCTCTGACGATCTCGAAGTATTGTTCCCAAGCGGGTATCGCCGTATGGATGCTCCCCCTCCCAAACGTGAGTCGACAAAATACATTCAAGACGGCGACGTAGCCCTCCGCATCCAGAGCGGGCTTCCCATCCGGTCGCCTAAACACTCGTTTGTAGGCCCGGAAGGCCTCAGTCGGAGTGGAGGAGGATCGGAGAAGGAGGATGGTGATCGAGGTTGCTGTCATGCTGTCCATTTCTACACCACGAGATTGCATATCTTCGAGAAGGGATAGGGCTTTCGGGAAGTACTTCCCCGTGTTCTGTGTTGAGACGAGAGCACTGATTAGGGTGTTATAGATGATGGCGCTTGGTTCCCCGGATTTGGTGGCGCAAAACAGGTCCGCGTAAATCAGCAGAGCGCGATCCACGTCGCTCTCTTTTGGCGGCCGTAACGTCTTCATGCAAAGCAAGCGGAGGATTGGGTCGATCACCTTGGATGTCGGGGTCATTCCGCTGGTGATATAGTCCTTGTACACCTGGAAGACTCTATCGGGTGATCTCGTCCTTTGAATGCAGTTCTGGATGACTAAAAGCCATGCATGAACGTCCGCTTGTAGCTGTAAAGTGCTTTCCCAGAAGCGAATATCGTCGACCGAGACGGAGTCGGCCAAAAGCACGTTTAGGTTTCGTGGAACTGAGGCAAATCCTTGGGATCGTAGCCTCTCCGCTTCGACAGTCGCGCGATGCTTGCCCTGCGTGTAGGCTCTCTTCAAAAGAGCCATAGCACCGGCGTGAGGGTCCGTTTGTCGATTATAAATTTTCTCATAGAAATTCCTGATCTGTTCGGCGACGGATACCATCCGGTGGGTAGCATAACCCTCTGTTATCGAAGAGATGACGACTTCATCATGAGGAACTCCGGCTTGTTGTGCTTCGCGAAGGAGTTTGCGTACGGCAGCTTCCTTGGGCGGGTGCTTTGCACGAAACATGGCGAGGAGAGCGAGCGAATATGTTTCTGGTGTAGGCTGACAGCCGGATGCTACAATGGACCTGAATAGAGAGGGGAATTGGGTATCTTGGTGTGAAGAACCGAATGCCTCGATCCACATGTGCCACTGAGACAGCGAGGGTGGTATCTGCCCAGGCTTGGTGTTCATGGTTTCAAGCCATCGCAAAGCAGTAGAAGAGTTTCCCGAGGTGACGAACGAATCAAGGATTGCGGTGTGTGTCGAAGCGGTAATTTCGAGGTTGCACTGGGGAGGGAAGCTCTCCAAAACCGCATGGAGAAGGGCGAGGTCGCTTGTGCGACCAGAAGCGGCGAGGGATGTCAAGTCGCCAAGCACTTCCTGTTCGTTGGGTAAACGCGAAGGACCGCTGATGGGTTGGTGGGGCAATTCGTGCTGTTGCTGGGGAAGGTGGTAACGCGCGCGTATGGCAGCTATGTCTTGCGCTGCAAGAAAGGTTCGGCGAGGAAGGTTCGCTTGAACGTTTGCGAGCCCATGCCTCGTTATTGTCGGTGGAGTAGAGAAGAGCCTATGTCTGACATTAGGTCCAAGTCTCGTTCGAGTACACCAAGTGTACATTCATGCGGAACGCTGCAGTCTCTCCGGTAAGCACGCGTTCTCAAATTCTCGCAAACAAGACACGTACCTCTATCCGCGAACTACAGATCCCGAACGGAAGTGGAGGATGGGAGGCTCAGATCATCACGTGAGCCGGGATAACACGTCGACAACTTTCTGCCACAACTCATTCCTTAACCAGAACCTTTCCCTCTCCACCCGACCATCTTCTCTACTCAGCCAACATGTCCGACAAGATCAGGGAATTCATTGAGGTCCCCCAGCAGTTCATCCGTGATGGAAACCAAGTCGGTCTTCATAGTTTCGAAGTTGAAGGAATGCCCCGAACTTACCTTCCGTGATCAACAGTTCTTGACACGGTGCACAAAACCCACGCAAAAAGGTTAGACGTCCTCGGATAGAGGCATGAGTCGTTTCTAATGTGCTTCTGGTTCCAGAATACCTGCATATCTGCAGGGCAGTTGCCATTGGCTTCGCTGTCATGGGCTTCATCGGCTATTTTGTGAAACTCATCCATATCCCAATGTACGTGGCATATTTCGCCCTCGTTTATAACATGACTGATATCTTGTATCCAGTAACAACATCCTTGTGTATGTGATTCGCCTCCGACGCTTTCACCTAATTGACGTTTCGCAACAGGGGTGGAGCCTAGTGGACTTGGCCCTGTTTCGCAATCTGTATATTGTCGCGGTATCTTATATATCATTTTCACTCGTTTCCGGCCATAAAGGATTATCGGATAGCCATAATTGCATGATAAGCCGGTTCCTCAAACCACCGGGTAGAGTAATAACACTACTGGACCAACAGTAAACCTAATCTGGGGGACGGTTTCACCACATCGACAGCAGAATGGTACTCTTGTCCCCCTGAAGGCTTGCCGAGGCGCAATAACGCAGCAGCCTTATCAACGGCTCCATTCCGTGACGGGAACAGGAACGCCAAAAGTATTTGGGTTCGCGCAAGTACGTCAGTGAGCTGTGATTCAACCTGCTCGTCCACATTATCCTATACGGAAAGGTCAGAGGATTGAGACGATTAAATATGACAGAACGCACTGAAGTAAGCTCCTTCAGTCTCGTTTGCCATGTGTCGGTCGCCTGGGACCAGGTCGGATCCCACGTGTCTAGCATCTTACGGATGAAGAGGAGGTTTGAGCGATGCCAGGTTTCAGAAACATGCTTTGTCACAGGGTCCACCAGTGCCTCTACAAAACCGTATAGCGCTCCCCTGGTGATTTCATCTCGCTTTTGAGGCCCAAGCAACACAACGCCCAGCTGCTGCAGAGCAACAGACAGTGAAAGCAGGCAGTGTATTAAGGCGGAGGAATGTTTTGATGAGGTGTCGGTGGATTCACTTGATGAATGCCCGTATGCAGAGTCGCACAGCCGCCAATACTCTTTGGTCACCCAGGTGATTACGTGTGTTCGCCAGTGGAGGATGACTTTATCGTGGAGGTCACGAGTCTTCACCCGGAAATCTACAAATGGTTAGCAGGGCTGTCCAATAGAACCACGGCTGAACATACCTCCGACGACGGATCCTTCACAGCCAATGTTACTGATGAAGGAGGAATTTATTGACAACTCCTCCAGCAAGTGTGCCACGAACACCAATGGTACCAGAGCCGTATCCTCAACCTTGCCATCTAGGGGCCAGTGAGGGGCCTGAAATTCTTCTGGTAACTAAGACCTACCTCCATCGACGAGGCTGTCGACTGCTGACTGAAGTGCGTCGATCACATCTGCCGACAAAGAGGCGGCCTCAGGTCGGTATTCCTCTTGCACTCTCGTGACCAATGACCTGGGTAGGGGATTTAATCCAGTGCAGATGTAGGAATACGGGGTTAGCCATACTTGGTTTCATCATCGTGACTTTTTAAAGACCTGAAATCCTTATGAAGAATCTCAGAACAAGTCTCCAGCGACGATAGTGTCCTCTCTAACAACGGAGTTCTCCCAACAACCTGGCGCCGGAGGGCTGCCTTGTACCTTTTCAATGAGGCATTGGCCTGGGCCGGGCCCAGTTGGACGGTGGATTGCAATGGCGGTGGGGGAGCGACGAGCTGGAACTCGGTTACAAGTAAACCTAGAACCGAGGTTCAACCAAAATGGCAGCACACAGAACCGTTGAAAACCGTCTACCTGATGCTCCTGGACGCCTTAGGGTAACCCCAACGGCTGTCTCCAACTCCTTCTCGAATCCAGACCTTGCGTTCTTCAGAGCAGCCGTCCATATGCTCGTGAGTTGTTGTCTGCATGCGTCATCGACAATTCGGTGCAGGTGACTCCTTTCACCCTCCAGCAACCCGTCCGCTCCAAACAGCCACTTCCGAATCCAGTTCCTCAACTTCCACATCTCCTTCATGCCGTTAACACTTGAGAACCAGGTACACAGTGCCTGTGAAAACTCGGTGCACGACTTCTGGAACCAGTCTTGCAGCCTTTTCACGAGAATGGAAGGGAGTACCGTGGAAGAGGTGGAGGTGAGATCCACATAGGGCTTATAGGATTTGATGGTCTGTGGTAGGAGGAGGAAGTGGGTGGAGGACGGCAGGCTCGACAACAGTAGTTGAGTACTGAGCCGTAACTCCTGAGGCAACGAATTTAGTCCGGTTGGATCAGCGGTGGGTTGTATATTTTCCAGGACGCTCGTCATCAATGACTTTCCTGCCGTTTTCTGTTCCTGGAAAATAGTGCGAGCGGTACTGACGGTTCGAGTGATGATGTCAAGACACGCCTCGATGGACTGGCGGATGTCTTTATGCTCCGCGTACACCCTCTTGACGCTACCCTGTCGAGAAAGCCCGGGTCTGGGTTTCGCAAGGGTGCCAGTATCTACCGGCTTTGTCGTGATCGTACCGAGGATCCGAGAACGTTGAGCGAAGAAGATGGCCAACGTCTCCGCTAGCGGACGAGAATCGAGTAAATAAAGTGTAAGAAGTATTGCGCACACTTGCTAAAGTACCAACGATCAGCGTGTTGTTTGCAAATTCCAAAGGTATCAACGCACCTCAGGGGACAGTGAAGCCTCCCGGAGTGATAAGGTCGCTTTATGAGAAATCTGCGGTCTGAACTGGGCAACAGATTCCCATTGTCGTTGTACAAGAGGAAATTGATCCTATGGAAGGAGTAAGTCGAGATTCAGGATCTGTGGAGGAGTTTCAACATACCATGATAGATATGCCCTTTGTTTCCCAGCTTGATCCCTCCGTAGCATCGTCGTGCGTGAGTGCTCGATGGACACCTCTGGATAATAGGAATAACCATGTAGCACGATAATATTCCCTTCGTTCGATCAGCCTCCACAGGTGCTCCGGCGCGTCGAGTAGGAGTTTCATATGGGCTCCCAGTGATTGGAATATCTGCAAATCCGAGTCTGACGGCAGGTGAGCGATAGCCTACGCCCTGCCTCGATGTGGTCTAACCTTTCCTGTTCACTGGAGAGTTTTGTAACGGGCTGTACGGGATTTCCTGGGATGCAATGATATCTTTCATCTCATCGGCGGCATTCAAGACGTCCTCCGAGGATTTGTGAATGGAAATGATAGACGTAGAGGCTTGTAGGAGGTCACGGTAGCGTTCCCTGCACTTTCAGAGCATAGTTATAATTTGTGGGAGGAAACTGCGGACGAAGACGTACCCGACCATCAGCCTCAGTTCTTCTTGTTTCGCATCCGCGTCGTTCCTATATGTCGTGCATGTGAGTGCATGGAACATTGGTTTGTTGTTTGACCGCACCTCAAGCGTCTCTGGATCTCTTTCACCTGAGCAACCGAATTCCTCGTGAACAGCTCGTCGGCTTCGTTGTCCATCTTCGCCTCCTCATCCTCCTCCGATGAACCCAGATTGGTGAGCGCACCTAGAGAAACGACTCGAGAGGGTAGTCGCATGTTGTTGAAGGAGAGGAAGCTCGGAGACCCCAGGACGGATAATGGTTGCAAGGAGGATGCCCGCTCTACGATGATTGGCGACAGAGCGACCGACGCTACGGACGGTCGACGTGCCATCTGCGGATATCCCAAAACCGAATCCAAGCGACACGAGCAGACGCGCCTGGGGAGAGCGAAATGATATTACGCAAGCGCTCAGTGAGGATGTCTCCGGTTGGCAGTCACAGTGGGGATGTAACTAATGAGCGCTGTATATCGACCAATGAAGCAAACACTGGTAGGGTACTATATAGACTACGTATAGAGCCGTAACGGAAGAAAAAAAAAACACAACGGACGTCTACGACACAAATTCATCGAGCTGGATCCTTACCACCATCGCTAGACTTAGGGTCCATAGCAGAGCTCGTTCTGGTGTGGGGAGTTGCCTGGTGTTGCCGACCGGCGTTGCTGGACGTAGATGGTCCGTTCGTTGGTGGCAATGGCCCTCCGGCTATACGTTGGTCGAGGGCTTTGAGTGCCATTGCGCTAAGGGGAGATGAGTAAATTCTCAAGCTATAGCTGTCTTCTCCTCACCGTCTTCTCTCCGCTTCCGCACGGGCGCTACCTGGCATTTGGGCATAAACCGCTTCGATATCGTGGCCAGCAGTAGGGATCAAATGGAACCGTGTTGCTAGCGAGTACAACGTATCGGCCAACATAGACACGGGTCCGCTGGAATCAGGAGTCAGGTCAGAGCAGGCGAGTCGGTGGGAATATAAGGTCATACTGGGCGAATGGCGGGAACCACATCACGAAGGCGAACGTTTCGCTTCGGTCGCCGTATACCATCGAACCTCCGAGCGACTCTCCGCTGCTCTTCTTGTAGAACCTCAGCCAGACGTAAGAGACCAGCCATCCGAATTGGATAAGTAGATATGGCGATTGATAGCCAAAAAGAGACATCACAACGGAGAAGGTGTTATATGCCATTGGAAGTGACTGTCGGGGGTTAGCGATGACCACCAAGCCCCAGACCAATTATTCTGCTTCACCTTGACGCGAGCCTTGAAAATACCAAAGACTTGGATCTGGTGTTCCGGAATCGCTTGAGTGAAGGCAACCATGATGCCAGCCTGTAGAGCCATCTGACCATGGTATTGAATCCCGAAGCTAGATAAAAATCAGTCTATTTTCACGCATAGAGCGAGACAGCACGCACGCGAACGCGGGACTCTGGAATACGAAGTATTCAATCCAGCTGAGGCCAAAGGCAATAATGTTGGAAGTCACGATAGTGACCGCAATGAATTTTATTGTTTCAGCCGTCCCCCATAATCGTTCAAAGTATCGTAGTGAAGGGGGGATGAACAGGGTTGTCACGGCCAGCTGCAGCAAGAATTCGGTGCATGACCAAGCGTAAAATCGAGCGGATCACACACCTCTATCAGAGTAGTCTCCACCAGACCTGCTGTAAGGAAGGACCAGGGATAAAATATGCTTGTTCCGGGAACCAGGATTAGGTACGGAGCCGCATATGGATCGTTGCTCGACCACGAAACCCAATAATACACAAGGGATAGGACGACGGTTATTGCAGTGAAAGCACGCGTCACGGGTGGCGTTGAGGCGACATACTGGATTGGTGAAGACAGGATGGACATTATGGCCCCGGTTATCGTTGACCAGACGGAGTCGGAGGGAACCAGGCGGTTACGTTTGGCGGTCAAGGATTGAAGTGATCGCTCGGTTTCTCGGTCGACTACGCACCGTTTCTGGTACGATCTCTCTTTCGCCAATAATATCGCACATTGTACACGAGTTTTGTTTTGCCCTATTATCCGCTACATACGGCGGTAGTTTGGCCACTCAAGGTTCTCGCTGGATGGGCAGTTGAGGTTTCCGCTGTCCTGTGTGACACACACTGTGACATTCTTTGAAGAGGACGTCCATCATCGTTCAACCGATTCCACGGTTAGGCACCCTTGGGGAAGTACCCCGCCGTCCTGGGGTGTTTCCGAAGCTTCTTGTTGGCCAGACTGGCCCGTTTCTGACTCCATTATGTCGGACTATAGTCATCGTCCCGGTGGATCCCTGAAACTCAAAGGTGGTGTCGCAGATGGTGGCATCAAGAAGAAGTACGCCCCCCCGTGTATTTCACGATATCCATTCATGCAAATACCGACCCATCACTCAGGAAGAAGAAGTCGTCCAAATCCCAAGATAAAGAGGAGAACGCGGAACCTCAAGGAAAGGACCCGGTCGAGGAGCCCGAGCGGATCAGGTCCGACTCTCCTGCAGGGAGCAGCGGCAGGAATTCACCTACAGCGAGTGGCAGTCGTTCGGATCGAAAGACTGAGGCAGAGAAGCGATTCGAGGAAGTCCAGAGGAAGAGGGTGAGTCCCCTCTTGAGATTCTGTGCAAGGATATCTTTGTCGCTGACAGGTCTGTGGCAGTTGCTCGAAAAAGTTGCCAAGCAAGCCCATATGACACACAAAGACCGCGTTCACGAATTCAACGCAAAGCTGGAGTCCTTGAGCGAGCATCACGACATACCAAAGGTGTGTTGCCCGAACCCGCTGGTCCGTGCGCAATCTAACGGCGTATTCCCTCCCAGGTTGGACCCGGATAACGACCGTCGTCGTCCGTGTTTGGTTTCCTGTTGGAATCTTTCACAAGCACGCGTGCACATAATCACTGGGGTTACATACGCGTTTCTACTGTTAATTACAAGCATGAGCAATGCACTGGCCGTGCGCGCAAGCCATTGAGCGACCCCGTATTCATATTTGGTAGTCCGCGAGTATGATGAAGTTCGCATGACCGTAATCTTCCCTCTTGTCCCGAAACTCCACCTTCCCCCCTCTCCCCGATCATAAGTCCAGCAACCATGGACTTCGCCACAGAGAAAAAGGGCCACATATGTCCCCCTAGCAAGGCCACCCATCCCTGCAATCGATGGGAATGCCTCTTCGTCTATGCCTTCATATGTAAATTCACTGGTCTAAAGGGAAAGACTGATGGCCTCAATTCCCCCATGGAGTGCGTTTGCTTTGCTTTCGTGCCACACACGACGCTTACCCCCTTTCCGGCGTTCTTTTTCAGTTTCGAAGAAGCGTTGTTGTCGACGGACCCCAATCCGATCTTGACCCAAATCCTCGCCCGCTTCGTGTTAAACCTTCGACCATTGACGCGTAACCTGAGGTGTGTTCATGCAGTAGTGGATCCCAGCAGCGCCCTGAACGTTGCCACGTCGTCCCCCTGCCCCTAGCTCGGATCAGATATCACACACCGTCGCGAGTGTCCTAGCCGAGTTCCTCAAAACCCCCGAACGAACCGTGTTTTGGAACGACGACATCAGGGCAAACGTAGACCCTTTCGTCTCCTATGAGGAGGCAAAGGATGGGCTGTGGCCTGCCTCATGGGACTTCAAAGTGTGTATTTCTCCCGAGCCACTTCATATCACGCAACTTCAACCGACATTGTCATTAGTTGAAGATCCTAAGGACTCTGGTAGAGCTGCAGCTGTCTCATAGCAGCGAAGTTAAGAAAATGATTGATGCTGCTTGGCGCGTGGCGCGAGTCCTGCCAAAAAAGAAAGATCCCGCTAATGACCCGGATAGCGGGCCACAGTTGGAAGACCTACAATTGCTTCCCATTGGTCAGGATTTGAAGCGCAAGCGTTATTGGGTCGTTGACGGTGAGTGTTCCCTCTGCTGTCATTCCTGACATTTTTTCTCTCTCTCTCGCACTATCTTTTCCTTATTCGTGAATACTGATTTTCGCACAGATTCTCCTCGGGTTTATACGTCGACAAACCCGTGGAAAACAAGCTCAGTCTTGGAAGCCATCTGTTCTTCGAAAGTGGAATACGAATCCACTGTCGCTTTCCTCCGAGCTGAGTCTCCTCCCGATCCTGGTCCCGGAAAGAAGCGTCCCAAGAGTGAGCTAGCACATCTTGCGCTTATCGATGCCCTGGAAGTCAGGACGACTAAAATTGACGCGGAGTTGGCCGTGAGTTTATAGCCAATTCAACGTTTTCCCATTGCGCTAAAGGTCATTTGAATTTAGCGGATTGCACGTGCAAAAAAGAAGTTGCAACAGAAGAATTTGCTTATCGCGCAGGCTGAACTACGTGAGACACGGACGCGTCAAAGGGCACGACCAAACTATGCGTACATTAATGATCCGGGAAGCGGAGAGGTATGCACCTTGGTAGACGCCGTAATGTCCGTTATTGACCTCGTGTTACAGGAGGACGGCGATGAGTACAAACAGGAGGAAGAGGAAGACCTTGACGCTGGATACGGAAGGTCTCGGGGATCCCGTCGTGGAGCGGCCGCAGAAGGGACACGGCGGTCGACTCGCGCTACCGCAACATCAAAAGCAAATGGCAAGCGCAGTGCTCCAGACGATTGGACCCAATGGCGTGGTGAACGCCGCTCTACCCGACTTGGCCCTCCAGACATAACACAGGATGTTGCGGCGGCTCCGGAGCCAAAGAGGGCGAAGACTGATGAAAGTAGCGTCAGTGCATACTCGGACGGTCATTCTTCGAAGGGTACTGGGCCCTCCAAAGACTCTGCCTCTGCCCTCAAACCCACAGAGTTCGCTACCGAACAAGTTGGTAAGAGGAAGAAGAGCAAGTTTTGGTATTATGCCGTAGAACCCGTCCCTGTTGCTAATGGGAATAGCACAAACGGTCAACAACCTTTTCACGAACAAAATGGGCACATTAACCATGATACGGTGGTCGAATAGATATTGGTCCCCTACACTGCATGTTATTTTCTTTCTCGCTGCCATATTTCATTTTGCTTCTAACCGCACATCCATTCATAGCCTACATCTCGCACACTCCCTATACACCATCGTAGACATTCCATGACCATCGTAGCATAATTAAATACCGGTAATCGCACTCTTTTCATACCAAACGTCAGCCAACGATGCATCCTCCCTGTTTCATGGATGACCGGCTGGACCTGGCCTGGATTCCGTTCCGAGCCCACGGAACGGGTTGGTCACGTGCACGTGCGGCTTCGCGTCCGGTTTCGAATTCCATTTACGGGGATTGAGTCTCTCGTCTCCTCCTCTCCTGCTGGCATTCCTAGGGGTCTCTCTCTTGTCGGGGGCGCACGGGTGATTTATGCTTGCAAGGGCTGCCAAAAATGCTTTATTCAAGGCGTCGCGGCCTCCTTTTCGATTCCGAGGATGCTTACACACGAAAACGGTCCCGAGCGTCCGAATCAACCCCAGGACTCCAGCTCGGGCGGTTTCCACATTTACCCTACCACCAACATCCAATGACCGAGACCTCGTAGCATTTTTTGACACACCCTCCGGCAGCTCCATCCCATCAGGGCCTCCCACTGGGATCTTCGGTCACCCATCGCTTACCAGCCCGCAGGCCCTAGAGTCAATCGCCGACGCCGTCCTACAACGGGCTCAACTTCTGACGGAACGCGTCCTACGCGCACCACAGTCGCGTACCGAGATGTTCAAAGTGGTGAAGAACCTAGATAGGCTGAGCGACCTCCTGTGTTCGGTTGTGGACCTGGCCGAGTTCGTCCGGAATGCGCACCCTGACCCGAAGTGGGTCGCGAGCGCGAACAACTTGTACGAGAGCTTGTCCGAGTTTATGAACGTGTTAAATACCCATGTCGGACTTTACGATGTACGTCGTTGTAAAATGGGACTTCTGTTACTGCGAACGCTCATACGGTTACTTGAAATAGGTGTTGAAGGGCGTACTCGCTGATCCGGAGCTTTTCAATTCGCTGAGCAAAGAGGGTCAAGAGACTGCCATGGTTTTTTGGCGGGATTTCGAGAAGTGCGCAATCGACCTTCCAGATGCCCAACGGAACCGGTTCGTTTCGCTGTCCACGGAAATCCTCGTGCTAGGTCGTCAATTCATGAACGAGGAATTGCGGGTACGACCACCTGCGGTTATCCGGGCAGAGGAGCTGGATGGACTGAAGGATAAAGGGATGGGAATTAGGCTCAAGAATCAGGCGTTTTGGACGAGACGAGATCTGCAGGTGTACCCCGGTTCAGTACAGGCACAGATGATCATGCGGTCAGCGCCAAACGAGGAACCACGGCGGAAGGTGTATATGGCGTCGAATTCGAGTACTCAGGAAGAACTCTACCTCCTTGAACAGCTGCTGAAGACTCGTGCGGAGCTGGCACGGCTAGTTGGCTCACAGAGTTTCGCTCATATGGAGTTGATTGGAAAGATGGCCAAGTCCCCAGGTAAGGCTTAACCTGCAAACCAAAACTGAACAATAGATGGCTGACTTGAAAACCTAGAAAACGTAAGGCATTTTTTGGACGGTTTAATGGCGCGGAATCGCCCCAACGCCCAAAAAGCGCTCCGGAATCTTAGGAGGCGTAAACAGGAAGACCTCAGTACCGTTTCAAATCCAATCATCCAACCTTGGGATAGGGATTACTATTGCCCGCCAGAGCCTCCCGCCCCTCCCGTCCCCTTACCTCCCCTCACCCTCGGAACTGTGTTCATGGGTTTGTCACGGCTTTTCAAGCACCTTTACGGTGTAACCCTACGCCCCGCCAATGTTGCCCCCGGCCAAGTGTGGCACCCGGATGCTCGAAAACTGGAGGTTGTAAATGAAGACAACGAAATCCTTGGTTTCATTTACGCCGACTTGTTTGATCGCCGAGGAAAGCCTGGCGGAGCGGCCCATTATACCGTGTCATGCTCACGTCGGACAGACGACGACGACGAACCCGGAGATTATCCCTCCGCAGAAGCGTGGAACGACCCACGGCTGGCATTCTCTCGAGAATTTGGCTTGATCCACAGGATGCGGAAACGCGGGCGCGATGGAATCTATCAAATACCTGTGGTCGCCCTGTTGTGCGATTTCGCACCTCGTTCCGGCACCACCGGCCCAGCCACCCTGGAATGGTTCCAAGTGTTGACCCTTGCGCACGAGATGGGTCATGCGATGCATTGTAAGTTACCCTGGCGCTTTTCCTTTTACCCCCACTAACCATTCACGTATTCAGCGATGTTTGGACAAACGGAGTATCACAGTGTTTCAGGGACCCGGTGCGCTACCGATTTCGTGGAACTGCCCTCCATCCTCATGGAAACGTTCCTAACCTCATCGAGGGTTCTCTCCCTATTTGACATCGACGGAAAACTCGGGATCGGGCACAAGAGTAATCACGATGAGGACCCGTGCCACTACATCGATACTCATTCTCAAATACTGCTCGCCGAGTTGGACCAAATCTATCACTCAGAGGCAGTTCTTTCACCCTCCTTTGACTCGACAGGAGCGCTCGCCAAGCTGTTTAATTCGAGATCTCTCATTCCGTATGTTCCTGGCACGTCGTGGCAAACCCGATTTGGGCATCTTTACCCATACGGCGCGACGTACTACTCGTACCTGTTCGATAGGACGATAGCCTCGCGAGTATGGTCGAAGTTGTTCACTGAGAACCCCTTGAGTAGGGAGACTGGAGAGAGATTTAAAGGCGAGGTCCTGCGTTACGGGGGAGGAAAGGATCCCTGGCTCATGCTTAGCTCATTGCTTGGTGCTCCGGAACTCGAGTCTGGTGATGGCCGAGTAATGCAGGAAATCGGTAACTGGAAACTGGAGAACGAGGGTGCAATTCCCAATAGACACTGATTTATCTGCTCCGCCCATCTATACTTGTTACTTGACTCAACACCTTTGCATTGACCCCTTCCTACATACACACAACACGTATTCAGTTGGCGCGATTAGCCATAGGCAGCATAGCTCTGTAGATTGCAAAATTATCGGCGAGAGGCCATTGGCTCGGCTGTCGTTTTCTCTGGATTGATCCGGAGAGAAGACCCCGAGGTTTTTGCAGGCGCCTTGCTTGGACCTCAACCCATTGATGACACTGTGGCTTATCGTTTTCCTCTGACCCATGTGCACAACGCCGCCCACACGGTATGAGACCAGGTGCCTACCGACTCCCGCGAATACCGACGTAGGCCGTTAGCAACAGCGTAGGTCGTTACGCCGCAGCACTACGCTCTGGTTACGAGGCACCACCTGATCGTTCTACTTTCGCACGACCGGGAGGAATGCAACTTGCCTGAGGTGGGATCGCTTGATCCTCTCGCTCCTTCGCCAGCGCCATGCCAACCGCCCCGAGTACTGTATTTGATATTCACTCTTATCCGGCTGCCGCAACGGCAGCATGATCGTATCGTGAGTCCTTAATTGTCGCATCATCGTGGCAATATAATCTGGTTGTAAACATCATAATGGTCTCCCGGGCGTAGGCGTCACCCTCCCCCTCCTTTCCCTCTTCTCACACTCCTCCCCGCCATCCAGGCCGATCTAGAATGGACGACAGCGCGGACGTAGATCTCTTTGACGTGTCGCCGATCAGTAGTCCTGGTTGTTTTCAGATTACCGGGGAGCCACTATGGGGAACAGGGGAACCCCATAGCGACACCGAGAAGGAGGCCACTGGCAATGGCGCGGATAATTCCAACTACCGCCATGGGTCTCCTCGATGGTTACCGCACGGGGGGTTAAAACCCTTGACTCTGGAGACGAATTTACCCCCTCCCTTCCTCTATTCGCCTGGTTACCCCTCAACCGTCGGGAACACACCATCGCCATTCTCATACACCTCCGATTACTTCGACCTCGGTAGCCAGAATCTCCTACAACCCACCAAAGTCAACGAGGACATGCGGCTCCATCGCTGCCCCCACCCATTGGTATATGTGCGTAAGATACCCCCAGCGAATCCCACCATCAACTTACCTTTGTGCACAGAACCTCGAGGATTTCGATGATGCGTATGCGTGGGATCTCCACTCCTGTTTTCCCGCATTCTGGGACGTAGGAGACGACTCCGACGTGTCGGAACTTTCAGATGAATCCACAGATTACATCACCTTTACCGGCCAGTCATCACCAACGCCGCCGGAACCCGAGCAGGGATTCTGGAAATTCGGTCTATCAGAACCCAGCCCTTTCGCTCTCGACTTTCCGGAGGATGTGGGTGAATCGCTGGAGCACGACACCGTCTTGGTGGATGGTGACTTTGGTACATGTATGGTCGATCATCTTGGAGGACCGGCCTCTTTCCCAGCTTCAGAGATCCCCGTTGGGCTATCTGTCCAATCTCACGAGGATTTCGCGACCCTATCCGTTTACGCTCCGGATATTCCTTTATCCCGGATGCGAAAACTCCCAGGAGACAACGGCGAACTCGATTCGCTTCCGCACCTACCGTATCCTGAATTGGATGTTACGGACGTCCCCATCAACGTTCCCGTGTCCCCCTTCGTTACCGATGGTTTCACCAATGACACCACATCTCCATACTCAGGTTTACTGGGTGTTGAAGTGGAGGAAATCCCGTTGGGTGCGGACTGGTTGGGGGGACCTTGGGGGGAGATGGTTTGGGGCACCTGCGGGTTGGAGGAAGGACCCGTGGAATGGAATCTGTGGCGTGGGCAAGTATTCGAGGAGCTCGACCGAGACCTGGAATCTTGGGCAGAAGTTCGTGAGAGAGTGCGGAGAGAACTGGATTGGTTTTGATATCAGCGGCAGCCACGTTGATACCACGGACATTGCAAATGGCGGTTGTACAGTTGAACCTTCGATTTTCGTCCCAAGTTGTTTTTTTATTCTTACTATCCTTATGTACCCCATTAACGCACCATGCACCGTGTTTCGTAGCTACCCTGTGTTTTTAGCTAAGCTAATTTATTGCTCGTTCTTCATCCATGTCGTCGGGAGATGAGATCGGATTCCGGCGGCACTGCACGATCGTTGCTTCGGGCACGGAGGCGGAAGCAAACCCTTATACATTACTCCCATCTCCATCATTCCCTTTGTGAAGTTGTCGGTGTGAATTCGCGCTCTATTCCACCTCACGCCCCTCCTACATGTTGTCAGTGACTGTTTTCCAGAAACCAGGGAATGTATGAGCGGCTCCTAACCCGTTTTGGGGCTCTGCCATAATGCGGGCAACAATGATGTCGCGCCCGCTGGTGGCTGTGGAAAACCTAGCCTGGTGTTATGGTCGTGGCCTGTCAGTATTCCCTTCCCGCACAGCTCATATCACACAGCACCATCGAGCGAGATATACTCCCTCACCGTCCATCCTTCATACCCAGATAACCCCTCTCAAGTTGGACCTTCTGGTATGCAAGACCCAAGATCACCAAGTGATACCGGTAGTCCGTCGGGCGGTGATTCCGAGGGAAGCCCAGTATCTCGGGGATCCTACATCCACACGGCCATGCTTATGAGTTCGGGCGTCGGGATGTCCCTTGAGCCAAAAAGTCTTCAGGTCTTGCCGATGCCCGTGTCCGGCGTCCGACCTCGCGACCACAGACGCCTCCTCGCAGTTTTGGCTCATACAGTAGATGCCGTCGGGGTAGCGAAGGAGTTTGTGGGAATAAGTGTGGTCAAGGGAAGTTTGGAAGCCGTTCAGTCTCTTTTGACGCTAGCCAAGGTGCGATTCAGCGTTCCCTCCTCCTTCTGGGTAGTGTCCCTCATGCGTTGGTCGTTTCGACTAGGATGTGATCACTAACCAGCGTGAAATCGCTGAAGTGTCTATCCAATGCGCACGAGTGTTCCTTGTGGTGAAACGCGGGACTTTGGGAAAACTGGAGGCGGAAGTTGATGCACCCATCCTTGTCGCTACCCACGATCTGATACGGTATGTTGTCTTCAGAGATTGCTGACACCTGTGATCATCCTTATACATGTTGTTTCCTAGGGTCGTCGAAGACGTCCATGGTGCCGTACGCCAATGCCTGGGCCGAAAGCGTACTTCTATGATACTATATGCGAAAACGGACAAGGAACGTATTGCTGGGTGGAAGGAAGAGTTGGCGGGTATAATGCGGATATTCAACGTAAGTCCTTCTATCTCTTGTGGATATTGTAGGTTATGACAAGCGGTCTCATCACGGTAGTTACACCTGCACTTACACGTCGGCGACACGGTCGGCAGGATTCAACAAGATGTCGGGGACATCCGAAAATTTTTCGAGAATCTTCCCAAAGGCCCACCGTAAGTTCTGTAACCGAGGAGACGTGACAGCTGCTAAAGGAGATCTCTAGACCATATCATGCCCCGATTCCCGAACCCCCTCCCGCCCCACCTCAGTTATTCTTCGGGAGGGACGATCTCGTCCAGGATGTGGTTAAGACTATTCTTCGAAAATCGAACGTCGCCCTTATCGGTATGGGTGGTATCGGGAAAACCTCCGTTGCGAAGGTTGTTACGAATGACGCGTCCATCGTCGAACGTTTTGGGAAGGAGCGATATTTCATCAAGTGTGACGACTTTAACGCATCCTTTGACAACTTCCTCGATCGCGTTGCACAGGTTCTCGGGGCGAAGGGCACGGGTCATCAAGCCGTAACGATAAGCACGCTGCGGCCGGTTCTACGGAAAGCAGACATCCTTCTGGTTTTTGATAACGTAGAGTCGGTGACAGATGCACCAATCGACTCCGACCGTGTCGTTGAGGCCATCGGAGAATTTGCATCATACCCATCCGTCTCCCTCATTCTCACAACACGCACCACGGTCCTCCCCGCGGACGTTGTCTTTGAACGTATCCACGTTCCGCCGTTGGACGAGGATGCCGCCTGGAAGGCGTTCTCGACTGTGTACGGCCGTGTGGAAAGTTCGAAGGTGGAACCTTTGAAGGAGCTCTTATTCCAACTCGACCACCACCCTTTATCCATCAACCTCCTTGCCCAGGCCGGTGTGCAGAACGGGTGGTCACCTTCCGATCTCGAGGAGGCATGGGTGCGGGAGCGTATACGGATTTTGGATCTGAACCGACCCGGTCGAAATGTCAGCAAGATCCAAAGTTTATCCGTCACGATAGAACTTTCCCTGCACTCCCCCACCATAGAAAGCCTCGGAGATGACGCTAGGGAGGTCATGCGCGCCATCGCGTTCCTTCCCCGCGGAGTGAACAGGAATAAACTGTGGGAGATATTCCCCAGCGTTAGGAACGTTCACGAGATTTTCGATACGCTCGGCCGCATGTCGTTGACCTTTCGCGCCGACGATGGTTTCGTCACCATGCTTGCTCCAATCAGGCTCCACATGAACGCTGACCAGAATTATGGGGGTTTACTCCGTGACCTTCAGGCATACTACTACACCCAGCTGGATGCGTCTTCTCAACTCTCCCCTGGCGATGGTGGTTTCGAGCAAACAAAGTGGATCGGCTCCGAGGACGACAACGTCGAACGTCTCATCAGCCACTTCCTCACTTCCCCCTCTTCTGACAAAGCCATCATGGATGCTTCCACGGCCTGCGAGAACTTCCTCCACCTCCTCTATGTTCAGAAACCCCGGCGAACTATCCTCGGCCCTCTGGTAGAGAGACTCTTTGAAGATGACAGCGAGCTGGTGGTGGCAAAGGCTTGGTGTCTGCGTCGGCTGGGAGAACTCGAGAGGTATTTAGGAGACCTCGCCGAAGCTCGGGATCTTTTGTCCGACGCCCAAGGGTTGTTCCTCCGCGAAGAGATGCGCAACCCTGCCGCGAGTTGTCTCCTCCAGGTGGCTAGGATCGGGCGGGATCTCGGAGAGTACGTGGAAGCCGAACGCCAGTTCAGAGAAGCCAGCGCCATCTTCTCCGAGCTCAGGGACAGCGACGGGGAGGCTCACTGCAATCACGGCCTCGGGCGAATGTTACTCAAGATGGGCAAAGGGGTCGAAGCTGCGCCTTTCCTTGAGGACTCTCAAGAATATTTCGAGTCGATCGAGGACTGGCAGAACGTCAGCGAGATCAGGATCAGCCTGGGCCGCGTCGAACTCTCCGAGGGAAAACTAGAAAACGCCCAGGACCACTTCGAGGCTGCGAGGGGTATCGCGGAGAGGATGGAGAATTGGAATTGGTTGGGGGAGTGTTTGAGATGGGAAGCAGAAGTTTCGCTCAAGTTGGAACAATGGGGGAAAGCGCACAAACTCCTGGGCGAGGCGAGGAAATACTTCTTGAACACCAACGATATTCGGTGGGCTGCGACGTGTCTTATGGCGAAGGGAAGCGCACACTGCGACCAAGAGGAATTCCCGATCGCCATGATGGAGCTCTCCCAAGCTCTCGATGAGTTCGTCCTTATTGACTCGAAGAGGGACCAGGCGAGGTGTCTAGGACACATGTCGGACGTGGAGTTCTACCAGCGGAACTACCCAAAGGCTACCCAACTCTGCATGAGGGCGAGAGATCTCTTCTTGGAGGCTGGGGATAGGCATGGCGAAGTCAGATCCCTTCGGGATCTCGGTCTCATAGCCCTCCAGGAGAAAGATATGGAGCGGGCCAAGACGCATATCACCGAGGCGAAGCTCGTTTGTGAGGATGTTGGGTATACACTGAAACGGGCGGGGTTGGGCAAGTACTTCGACTCGAGAGGGTGCTGGGTGGAACCCCCTTCTGTCTCCACGCCCTCTCTTGGTCATCCTCCAACCCCTGTGTCTCCTGGGTGATGTGGGTACCCATTCCCGTAACTACCTCTCATAGTCTAGGATGGATTTCTTGGACATCTGTGACAGCATATGAAGAGCATACGCGGCGTTTTCTTGAGGGTCTGGGTCAAAGTTAGGTAACTTGATTTGGTGAATTGTTGGTGCATGCGAACCCTATCTATGTTGGTGTTACATCATGTATGTGCATGGAGCCGTAAAGGACCCAGTATATCGAGGAAATAGAAGAAACATCAATGCGAGATAGATTAATGAATAATGAAAAACGATCCTCCAGAAAGCAAGGCGAAAACATTACGAGCACAGACCCAAAAACAAGAATACAAGCGGACCTGAGGAATGATTATGGCATGGCATAGGTGGTAAAAAAGTTGTTCTCAAAAGGGTTGGGTGTCAAGGGTTCTATGGTACCATGGAAAAGGTGATCAAATCCAAGAGGCGTATCAAACGAGCTCTTCGAGAAAAAGCCGCCGGCTGTAAGCCCATGTGTTGACCCACTGTAGTCGAAGGTAGAAACCAGGGGGTCTGAGAAGTAACCGTGCTGCGGCTGGAATTGGAGGAATGGGTCGGTGATGGGCATCAGGGAGGATCCGGGAGACAGGCAAACAGGAGTAGAGGGGACTACGGTAGGTTCAGAGAATAGATCTGGCAGGAGAGCAGGAGGTGTGGTTGGGCCAATGGGAGAGCGGAGGAAATCATGCGGAGTGTGAGTGGTTCGGTTCAACGTAGATTCAAGCGGTGGTCGCGGATTGAGGGGGGTGCTTGGACCGGGGTGGGAGTAAATATCTCGGTCACTGACAGTAGAGGTATTCAGAGAAGTTGGCATTGTTAAAGCAGTGTGGCAAGTCAAGGTCGAAAGCTGTAGTGACCCTGGGGCGTGTCGGGACGAGGAAACCCGGACGGGAGCACTCGCCTTGCGTCGAGTGGGTTTGGCCATCGTGGAGAGTAAAGTGAAAGAAGGGGGTACTGAAAGTTGGCGAGGTTTGGTGGTTTTGAGGGGTGAAATACTTGACCCAGTGGTGGACGGTTTTTGGGATGCATTGTCTCGGGAATGCTTTCTCTTTGACGACTGTGGGCGAGAATGGCCAAGGGTGGATTCTATCCCCACAACTGGCAGCGAAAATATGGAGGGTTTCCGTTGTCGGGGCTGTCGAGAGTTCTCGTCAATCACGAGAGAGGTTGCGAACTGATTGCATAACGAATCAAGATCAATGGTGGAAGCGGACGGAGGGGTTGGAGAAGCTTCCGGGGTACGAAACCATTCGATTGGGAAGAATCCGGAAGGAGGGCGAAGCGGGGGAGGGTATGTTATCGGAAACGCGTGGGCAGGCCTGGTCATAGGTGAGAGGGGGCAGTTTTTCTATTAAACAGTTAGCTGTCATATCTGCTATCGATCGGAATTTCTCACCTCCAATCTTCCGTGCGCAAATGCCGGGTTAGGGGGCATCTAAGAAATGGTCAGCATTATCCTGGAATGGCCGTGCGCGGAAGGCGTACTGGCATCCACAATGGAGCGGGATATGTAACCATACAATCCCGGAGTTCCACAGAGTTACGTTTAAGTTCCTTCAACGCAGTATTGAGAATAGACTGTGACCAACGCTGGAGCGTCTGGTTGTATGTATTGAGGAAAAGGGAATAAATTTTGGCAGGTTGGCTACCCCCACGGCCGACAAGGTATGGGGAGAGCTTGCTCTCCGTCTCCGACTTCAGCTGACTCGCATATCCATCATACCTGTCGGCACACGCTCTAGCGAGTTTGAGTGGGATGTCGTGCGAGAGCAGGAGGGGTAGTAACGGCTTGTGTTCCGGAAGCGACGTCAGGATATTCGGTGTCGCCTGGATGGGTGGGGTCGGGCGGGTGTTTGGGTCGAATCTGCGGGCGGTTGTTGCGATGCGTTGTAGGGTACGAAGGAGCTTTGACTTCTCAGTCATGACTAGGGCAAAGGAGGAATATGTCGGAGGAGAGACCCACGCGCCACGATCGGGGTAAGAGTTCCATCGTCCATTGTTCGCCAAGAATGGGGATGAATACATCCGCGTCCAAACAACCACAAATAGCTATTGTTGCGACGCGCCCCAAAGAGGCGTTCGTCTCCGAACCGCTTCCCACTTCTCCCACCTATCTTTCACTGTCCTGATGGACTCCATCCGCCAAAGATTTCTCCAAGCCGAGAAGGATTTTTTACTTGCCGCTCGCTCGGACGACCAACTTCTCACGGACTTTGCTGAACGCTGGCAGGCGTTGGGGTCCGACTGGGAATCATGTCTCCACGAAGCTGATCATGACACTCGCCGGTTGGTCGATGGAATTGTGGCCAAAGTTGAAGAACTGGCAGGCGATTTCTACCTCTTCGAATCACACACGCGGTCTCTCAAGGATGACCTCCTCAATGACCTCGAGGACGTATTCGCGTCCCTCACTCTGGAGGAAAACACCGCCGCTCAACTAGACCTAGTCTCCAGCATAGTCACCGTAGCCCCACCATCTCCAACGGAACGCGATGCTATTTCCCCTGCCCAATGGCTCTTACACAACCTCCACAACCCATATCCCCCTCCCCACGTTCGATTATCCGAGGACCAAACCACGGGCTCCAAGCATATCAAAGACTGGTTTTCCAAGGCTCGTCAACGTATTGGTTGGACGCGTCTGCTGCGTGATCGGTTTGCTGGGTGTCGGTCCCTCGCAACGGACGCCGCATTCCGAGCCTTCGTTCGTGATGATCCCGACAATCCCCTCGATGACGACCTGAAAACCGCATTCTTGGCCATCAAGTATCATACGGAACTTGTGTACGGGAGTGGAGCCGTGATCCCCCAACCCTCATCGAAGAGACTGCGCAGCATTTCGCCCACTCCGTCACTCACATTCTCCTCTAGCTCTGAGGATACTGATGATGAGTTGTATCCCACTTCCCCGCACGAGGGAAATTCCAAACGACCTACAAAGCGAAATTCACCGGACTCATCTAAATCTCCTCCACCGAAGCGACGAAGGTTAGTTTACTGTTACGTTCGAGTTTTGCACCACTGACAACGATCTCAGAATTCAATCTCCGTCACCCCCTCCCTTGCAGCCGACAAATGTTGCTCCCCCACACACCGAGACCCTTCCGCTACGCTCGAGAAAGAGACGCTTATCTGAGAGCGATTCTGATTATTCTCGGCCCAAGCGTCCCAGGGGAATTGAGGATGGCCGGTCGCACGCTGTGTCGGACCCCATCTCGACATCCACGGTACCAACATGGTTCGACTTTGATCAAACCTTCCAAATCCCCAACCCCGCCTCCACTAGTCCACCCGACCCGACCTCCTTTGACCTTAACTTTTTCAACCCCCCTCCGCTCATTGGTTCCTCCGTTCCTGGTGAGTTTGCACTACCCCGCCGAACATAGCTCATGCTGACATAAATCGCAAAGCACCTTCTGTCGACATCGCTGTGCCTGTGGATCCCTTTACCGCATTGTTTGAGATACCACAGCTTAATCTATTGCAACCAGCCCTTCCCTCCTTCAACACCGATTGGACCGAATTCCTGAACTTCGAGCCCGATCTTTCCTTCTCCCTATCATCTCCCTTGTTTCCATCGTCGTTGGCTAACACACCGCCGCTCGTTGACGACACCATTCTTTCCCCTTCCTCTCCTCCAGACAGTGGTCCTTCTAGTCCAGACTCTCTCCTTGACCCCCTCCCTCACCTAAGTGAGAAGTCTATGCAGTTTGATACTGTCGCAAGACCTATGATCCAGGGACAAGATTTCCTGCTTCCTCTTGGTGACAATACAGGGATCTCTTCTGTCAGCGCTTTACTCTTAGTACACTGATCTCTGTAAGTTGAACAAGCCTCAGGGAAAGATCACCACTGACATCACCCCGCAGATGCCGTCTTCTCTTCCCCTATGCTTTCCATCGTCTACTTTGCCACTGTTTTTCTACTGCTGTTGACCACCAACAACCATCCAAGATGTCTCCCTAGTGTGTAAATTACGATACCCGACCTATCATCATACCCTCTCCCCCATGCTCCATGTTTTATCCGTTGTTATCATGATGCATCTCAGCTCCTCATCTTTTCCTTGCATATCCCCGTCATTGCATACTGTAGTTAGTGGTAATTATTCATATCGTATCCTAGTTACAAATCGATGTTATCAACTGTTATCCGGGGCCTTGTTCAAGCTCCGCGATTGGGAAGCCTGAAGTTTTTGGGGAACAACAAGAGACTACTTAACCCAGAAATGTTCGTGACATCTTGACAGGAATTCTCAGAGTGAGGAAGCGCGGCCTACGCAGGCATCACCACTTGAAATGCCCCCCGGATGGTTCACCCCCTTGAGGTTTGCCTGTATAACGTGCGGGTCCTGCTCATTATCGTTCGTCTGGTTGTACACGTTACTCGGTGAATTGTGCAACGGTCCTGACTTGGACCTCGGGGATACGACGGCGTCAAGATGGATGTGTCTAGATGCCACCACCTCTTGTTCATCTCACTGGAGGTGGGGGAAAACAGAAACAGCCGGATCAATTATTGTATAGAACAGAAGACATGAGTACCGGAAGGAACCTGGAGCACTTATCGAACAATGTCTATCTCCCGCAGGGCCACCTACGTCCTCTGCTTTTTTGGCCTTGGCTTCTCCAAATCGATCTCTTCCTCGTCATCGTCATCATCGTCATCTTCATCATCGTCATCCTCATCGCTGAAGGTTTGGCCAGCGGTACCCTTGAACCACTCGATCGCCTCCGGGAAAATCTCGTTGGCAATGGCAACACCCAGCTATTGGTTGTCACGATGAATATGGAAATAACGGTGTCTCGCTGCGGGGAAATCCGACTTACATCCATGTGATCTTTCGCGATCTCAAAGAAGTTGAAGAAGCTCCCGGGCTCGGAGAGTTCACCATCCTCGTCGAGAACTCGGGGGTGAGCCTTGGTCAAGTTGTGGACGTCGTCCTTCCAGGCGATTTGGGTTGCCTACAAAGCAAAATGGGGTAAATAACTCGTGGTGGTAGGTAGGAACGCGTCCTGGTACCTGAGGCTCGACGCTCGTGTCCCAGCTAAAGATAGCCTGGGCATCGGTGACGCCCCACTCATCCTTCTTCTCACCATCAACATTCGCTGGGGGGGAGTACCTGTATTCCTTCTTCAGCACGCTGTCGGAGAAGAATGGGTTCTCCTTGAAGTACTACAATACTATACGTGAGCTTCATGACTAAGATTATGAAAGGGAACTCAAGGCAACGCACGAACTCCAAAGTGAAACACCTCTTCTCCTTTGGGTCCCTAGTCAACCAGACGTCCTCGAGGTAGCTCAAGGCTACCTGGTCTTGATGGTGTACAGCATGTACCGAGACAGTGGGGTGGTTCAACAGGGCAGCTGGCCAGAACTTGGGGATGCCCTTCAAAACCTCGCGTCGCTTCTGGAGGAAAGGGGCGTAGTTCTCCTGCGTAAGGAACTCTATCGGAACCCAATCCCATATTAGAGGCGGTACGACATATCTCTGTGAGGGTTGGCACGTACCAAGGGCGATGTCGACGCGACAGGATTCGTCGGAAATCTTGTCCAGATTCGCATGGTGGACATCACTGAGCTCGACGTCACCAAGTGGGTTC